>Ga0081526_100084_pt1 | contig 70750 bp, 57 predicted proteins | sample HotLakmasection2_FD_70991 | JGI IMG/M metagenome (GOLD analysis project Ga0081526, IMG submission 70991) | Hypersaline microbial mat communities from Hot Lake, Washington, USA - Section #2 (SPADES assembly) (version 2) | ecosystem: Environmental > Aquatic > Non-marine Saline and Alkaline >... | reverse complement strand
GGCGGCGATCGCGCCATAGTCGCCAATCAAGAGGTGACGAACGGCCTCCTGGTTAAAGGAGGGTAGGTTGAACTGGGGAGCGGCTGGAGCCGCCCCGCTGGGAGGTTGAAACATGGGGTTGTCTCCGTTTTCGGTTTAAGGAAAACGGGGAACTTATCTAGCGTTTCCCAAATGAGGCGCAACGAAGAAGCTAGATCATAAAATGATCCCAGATATCTCGTCTTACCCGGTTTAAGTCGGGATGTTCAGGGGATTTGAGGAGTTCGCAGCTCCTCTCTTCCCCGCCTAGAACCATTCCCCGTGCAAAAGATAGTACAAGAAGCTCTCTTGCCGTACAACCGTATTTATTGATTTGTTGATGAGGGGCGTTGGCGTAGTTGCTTCGTGGGGCGATCGCTCCCTCCGATAAAACATTACGGGCACTTGGGGAGGGAGCCTATCGCCGCTGTCAGGAGGTGGACATAAATAAGCAATGTTGTAGAGTGCTGTTAGACGAAGCCGTAACGCACCATGCCACAGGGATTTGATGCGTTACGCTGGGGATAACACATCCTACAAATAATTAAGCCCATCTACTTGGAAAACTTTACAGGGTGGAGATTGGAACGGAGAGGGAGGGATTCGAACCCTCGGATGGTTTGACCCATCAACAGATTTCGAGTCTGCCGCATTCGACCACTCTGCCACCTCTCCAGGTGACTGTATTTTAACCCCTGATGGAGCGATCGCTTACCCTCCCAGCAGGGCATTCCGATGTTTCGTTTCCAGATAGCCGTGAAATCCCTGGTGCGATCGCCAGGTAATAGCCCCGTCGCGCTGGGTCCAAAAGACGCGGATACCTGACTGCAGCAGCTCTCGCTCCACCGACTCGCTTAAGCGATCGCCATAGCCAATGGCAACTTGAGGATTAACAGCCTGCAAGAGATCGAGGCTAATTTCATCCCCTGACCACACCAGCACCTGACTTTGCAAAACTGAGCCCGCCTTCGCCAAATAATCCTGCAATGGCAAAGATAGCTGCGGTAAAAGCAACCAGCTTTGTTGATCATTGCCTAAGCGAACAATGGGATTCTCGGTGCCGAGCAGTTGCATTGTCAGCCCCGCTAGCGCCCAGCTTTCCCCCACCGGGAGACGATGAAACTCCCCCCCCGAGGGGATTGCGGCCAGCGTTTCATCCACGCCGTAGAGGTGTTTGCTAGAAATGTCGGATAGCAGGCTTTGCCAACCATCTTGATAGTTGGGATTAAAGGGGAGCGCGATCGCCCGATCAATGTGATTCACCCCGGCCTGGGTCAAGAACGGTTCGACCGTGTAGAAAGCCGTTTTGCGATCGCCGCTATTCACCAAAGTGGTACGCCCATGCTGCTGTTGCACCCAGACCAAATCACCGCCCGCCGCCAGCACGGTGACTTGATGTTGGGTCAGCGATCGCCAGCCTAGTGGCAACCCCAATAAAGCCAGAAAGACGATCGCTAGCAAGGGTTTGAGCCACAGACGGCGATCGCGAGTGAGCATCAAGCCGCAAAAGAGCACAGCATATAGCCCAGCCAACTGCCAGAGGGTGATTTGCCCGATCGCGATCGAGCTGCCGGGCAGATGGCTACTGGTTTCCGCTAGCCACAACAGGACTTTTGTCGGCCAGTAAAGCAGACTCGCAATCGCCCCTCCAACCAGTGGCGAAACCAGGGCCAAAGCACTACTCGTGATGCCACCCAGGCTAATAACCGTGACAAAGGGCATTGCCACGACATTGAGCACGACGCTCAAGCCCGCAAACACATTGAAGTGATACAGCGTCAGCGGCAAAGTCCACACGGTTGCGGCGATGGGCACGGCCACCAGAGAGGCCCAGGTAACGGGTAGCCAGTCCAGCCGCCGCACGATCGCTGGCACCGTCACAATCAAGCCCCAAGTCGCCATCACACTGAGCTGAAAACCGATATTCCAAATCCAGTGGGGGTTGACCAGCAACATCAGGGTCGCGGCCAACAGTAACGCCCCGCTCGGCATGACCCGACGATTCATCGCGACGCCAATTAAGGTCGCCCCACCCATAATGGCGGCTCGAATGACGCTGGCCTGCATCCCTGTTAAGGTAACGTAGCCAAGCAGGACTGCTGAGCCCACCACGAATTTTGTCGTACCCAGGCGCGATCGCAACAGCGCCAGCACAGTGCCTAACAGCAGCGACACGTGAAAGCCAGACGCCGCAATGGTGTGGGCAAGTCCGACGCGGGTAAACACGTCTTGAATATGGGGCGGCAGGTCCACTGCATTACGCCCCAAAGCCATGGCACTCACAAGTTGCCCCAGCGGACTGCCCAGCGCCCGCACCTGAGTTTGCACGATCCGCTGACGCACTCGCCACAGTCCCCACGGTCCGGCTTCCCGAAAGCGTAATTCTGCTGCCACAAACCCGGTGAAAGTTCCCCTTTGGGCCAAATACGCTTGAAAGTCAAACCCATTTGGATTCATCGCTGGTGAGGGTCGATAAAGCTGTCCCTTCGCCTTCATCAGTTGTCCCTGATGCAAGCCGGTCACTTGTAAGAGAGGAGCCGTCACATAGACCCGCCCCCGCACCGGCATCTGAAAAGTCAGCTCTCCCTGAGTATCCAGCACTTGCAACTGCTGCACAGAAACGAAAAAGCGCCCCTTGAGGTCACGATTTAGACGGGGATCGTCGACCAGTCGCCCGACGATGACCTGTTGGCCCCCGATCGCTTCTGCCCGTTCCACCCAGTTACTGATGTCCGGTGCTCCAGCGCTGGGCGATCGCATCGTTATATGTATAGTCGCTAGCAAGAACATCACCGCGAGGCTTCCCCAGTAGCGGGGCGGCCACCCCAGTCGCAGATGCCGAGGCGCACTCAGGCCCCACAGACCCACAGCGATGCCCCCAGCCAAGCCCGACCAAGGCACCATCAGCACCCCAAGTTGCCAGTTGCCCGCGATCGCACTCAACAGCAAACCAGACAGGTAGACGATGCACAGCGCCAGCCCAAAGGACATACCCATAAGTCAATCTGGTAGAAACCCCACCCTTAGCAATCCCCATCGGACCGAATTAGCATCATCGTCCTGGCCTTGCTCAATACTCCTTCGGGATCTTGCGGAATCGTGAGACCGGCCCTTCGGGAATCTACCGATGCTTCAACTGCAGCGCGTTTCTAGGTACTGAGAATGGCGTGATTTTGCTTACCTGGCAAAGGATTCAGACATCGCTCAATGACGATGACGATAGAATTGCCCAGACGCAAAAAGTAGTCTCTAATACAAATCACGGATCCTTGGCCGCAAAATAATGGGATTTTATTAAGCGATCGTAAAGTTCGTGATTGTTTTAATGGGTAGCATCTCTGTCGTCTTCACCATCAGCAACAGCTATCTTCGAATCGTGACAGTCGTATTCGAGTGGCAACTATGACCCTTACTATTTCAAGATTCGCCGTGGCAACTGGTCTTGCTGCGGGAGCTTTGCTCTCAGGCATCGGAACTGGCAGTGCGTTTGCATTTGGATTTGCGTTTCAGTCAACTTATGCCCAAAATGACTCGCCAAAGGGCGACATATTGCTGGAATCCGTCAAGATTGGCGAAGAAATCATCGAAAATTTCTCTTTTGTGACCGCAGCTGAAATCGTTTACAACGACTCCTATGTGGGCGGTAACTCCGGAGCGGCGAGTGGCGACACGGGCGATGATGCGACGGGGGGCGTACGTGCCGAAGACGCCACCGCCGATGACATCGTCACCAACTTGACGACCAATAACCTCAACCACATTATCGACACCGAAGATAAAGGCACCTTTGTCGTTGATCTCAAGTTTGGTAAAACCCTGGACAATCTCTTGATCTGGGAAAGAGGCATGAACAGTGATCTTGGCATCCAAGCGCTTGATGCTGGGGGGAACTTGATCGGTAATCGTTTGGAAATTAAGCGTGATATGTGGTTCGATGCCGGGTTCTCGATTGACACCAGCGAAATTACCAAGGCTCAAAATGTTGGTTCAATAGGGATCAACATCTTCTCTGACTTAGGTGTGGAAAGTGGTGCCGTCGAAACCGTCCGCTTCTTTAGCAAGCGTGAATTTAATGGCCCCGACTGGAAGGTGATTGGCACCGATTCGGCTAGCGTTCCTGAACCGGCCTTCTTGCTCGGCTTGGGGATCTTTAGTGGCATGCTGATGCTGCAAAAGCGTGCAAAAGCTGCCTAGCAACTCTGTGTGTGTTCCTCAGTTTGATTGCGGTTGAGTGAATGAAAGGAGCTAGTGTTGACTAGCTCCTTTTTTGGTGGGGTTGAGTAAAGCCGATCAGCGCACGTGAGGGGTGATTATCCTACCTTCCCTAGGCTTTGAACTTTTCGGTAATCCGCTGCATGGCGGTTTCGACATTTTCTCGGCTGTTGAACGCGGAGATGCGGAAGTAACCTTCGCCAGCGGCCCCAAAGCCCGAACCGGGCGTGCCCACCACGTTGCAGGTATGGAGCAACTTATCGAAGAAGTCCCAGCTAGAGAGCCCCTGGGGGGTTTTGACCCAGACATAAGGCGCATTCACGCCACCATAGGTTTGAATGCCTGCCTCAGAGAGCTTTTCTCGAATGATGCGAGCATTTTCCAGATAAAACCGGATGAGCTTTTGCACTTGGGCTTGACCGGCTTCGGTGTAAACGGCCTCAGCCCCCCGCTGCACGATGTAGGAAACCCCGTTGAACTTGGTTGACTGGCGGCGGTTCCACAAACGATGCAAATCCACTTCTGTGCCGTCTGAGACTTTGACCGTAATGGTTTTGGGTACCACGGTGAAGGCACAACGAGTGCCCGTGAAACCGGCATTTTTGGAAAAGGAGCGAAACTCGATCGCGCAGTCCCGCGCGCCGGGGATTTCGTAAATTGAGTGGGGAATGTCGTCTTCAGTGATGTAAGCCTCGTAGGCCGCATCAAACAACAGCAGAGAACTGTGGGTTCGAGCGTAATCGACCCACTGCTGGAGATGTGCCCGCGTCGCCGCTGCCCCAGTGGGATTATTGGGAAAACAGAGATACACCAGATCAATCTTTTGATCGGGAATCTGAGCGGTGAAGTGATTGTCTGCCGAGATGGGCAGGTAAATCAGCCCTTCATAAGTGCCATCTTCGCGGGCTGGTCCCGTGTGTCCGGCCATGACGTTGGTATCGACGTAAACGGGATAGACCGGGTCGGTGACGGCAATGGTGTTGTCGTGCCCAAATATGTCGAGGATGTTGCCACAGTCACACTTGGAGCCGTCGGAGATGAAAATTTCGTCAGCGGTGATGTCGCAGCCCCGCTCCTGAAAGTCGTGGTGGACAATCTTTTCCCGCAGAAATTTGTAACCCTGCTCGGGACCGTAACCCTTAAAAGTTTCGCGATCGCCCATTTCTTCCACCGCTTTAATCATGGCGGTGCGACAGGCTTCGGGCAGCGGTTCGGTGACGTCCCCAATGCCTAGTTTGATGATGGGCGCATCCGGATTTGCCTCCGCAAAGGCCTTCACCCGACGAGCAATTTCTGGAAAGAGGTAGCCCGCCTTTAGCTTCAAATAGTTTTCGTTGATGGTGACCATGTCAGAAAGAAACTCGATTGCACTGTCATTAGATCAGCTTACTTGGATCTGGGTTCGCTGCATTAGGGAAGTCGCGGCGGCCACTCTCTTAGGTCAGCATTTATAGACGATTCGACTCAACGCGCGATCGCCATTCACCCAATTCGCCGCCGTCTATCACCTGACCGCCACGCCCACTGACGCCACCAACTCATCACTCCCCCTACCCAAAACTGCTCTACGCCTCCCCCGCTGGTCGTCCTAATGTCGTGATGTACAACACGGCCTCATCTTCGGGAATGCCGAGGACATCATTCACCTGATCGTCAAAAAAGCCGCCAATGCCGCTGACCCCCACCCCCAGGCGAATCGCCGCCAAATTGAGCCGCTGCCCCAGATGCCCAGCGTCCAGATGCAAGTAGCGATAGACACGATCGCCATGACGGGCGATCGCCGCTTTCAGATCCGCCGTGTGAAAAATGACGGCACTAGCATCGTAACCGAGGTCTTGTCCCAGACAGAGGTATTGCAGCTCAGCCCGAAAATTTTTGAACCGGATTTGTCGGAGTTCTTGGCGCAAGGGGGCGTAGTAATAACAGCCCGCATCCAGGCCATCCACCCCCGAAACGGCAACAAAGGTCTGAATCAAACTGAGGTCACAATAGTCGGGATTGCCATCCAAACCCTGATCGACGTAGTGCTGGGGCTGATAGACAAAATCCAATACTGCATTGAGTTCTTCGAGGGTGAGGTGAGCGCCGCTCAATTTTCGAGTTGAGCGCCGCCGCAGAATGGTGCGCTCGAGTCCTTGCAGGCGATCGTCCCAGTTGATCGGCGAGGTGCCCGTTGACACCTTCAGGCCAAAGGGAAAGTTGTATTTGTCTTCGGGGATGGCGGCCTCAGCGGGACCAATTTGGTCGGGCACGCTCTTGCCCCGACTAGCCCAGCGAAAGTCGTTGTCTTGCTCAATGCAGGTCGCCTGGTGAATGTAGGACAGCAAATCGCCGTCCGCAATGCGGGGAAAATCGATTTGCTGGGGACCGGGTTGGGTGGTCGTCACGTGGGGAAGATTTTGCTCGACCTGGAGCAAGTCGGCAAGCGCGGCGATCGCGATCGTGCTTTCGGCCTCCGCATCGAGGTACAGCAGTTCATTGACGGCCTGATCACGGTAGCCGCCAATCAAATGGGGCCGATAATCGACCAGCGACCCAGCCAGTTCTAAATTGCCCAGCACATGCCCCGCATCCAGGCAGATACGCCGATAGGCTCGGTCTTGATAGCGCCAGGCCGAACGATAAAACACGCTGGTCAACATCACCGCCAGCTGAGTCGTCTCTAAGGCCGGATGCCAAAAGCAGGCCTCTTGCAGCACTTGCCAGACGTGATCATCCCAAAACCGCCACAGGGAATGGGTGCGTGCCTGGTAGTTGTACAGCCCAGCGGGCAGGAGGTGATTGCCCCGCGATACCAAATAAATTTCGGTGGGATAAAGCCCCCCGGCTGAAGGCGCAGCCCGCAGGTAAAACATCTGTCCAAACTGGGTTTGGAGCTGGGCCGTGAGTCCGTAGACATTAATCAGAAAATGGGAGAGTCGCGCCCACGATCGCTCTTCGACGGAAGCTTGGGGAGCCACTTTAGATTCATCCAGATAGGGCTTCAGGTCAATTTCGGTGCCGAGTCGGTAGGTCTTGAAAGGCTCGGGTTGCGGGCCTTGCATCGCGGTGCTGGCCCGAGAAATGGAGGCAGGGCTGTACTTCGTGCGATCGTGAAAATGTTCCGCAATGGAAGTGGGATGGCTCATAACTTAACTTCGGCGATCGGACAACAGCATTGGAAGCCCTGGGGATACCGCTGCTGATGGGGCAAGTCAGCAGACAAACCTAATGTAGCGTCCCACCTGCCAAAAGCATCTCTGCTAAGGTTTTTTCGGTCTGGCATTGTCCCAGACAAGCAGCATATTCCCATATTTTAAAGGATCGACATCATTCAGAAAGCTGAGGAAAAGCGGTTTTAGACGCTTATGGGCGATCGCCGCCTGAGGAAGGAACCCCAAAATTTAGTATCCCTCATTACGGTTCTCCAGTTTTGTCGAGAGAAAAGAGGCTTGATTAAGCAAATCTAATCAATTTTATAACTTGACCAAAAGCTTTACCGAATAGGAGTGAAGCTAATTAGCAACGACAAAAGAAAGACTTATCGACCTAACGGATTTTATTTGAGTTACTAAAACCTCAGTGGGATTTTGTTGACTCCTTTGGGTCAGCCGAAAGTTGATTGGAACAGCCTGAGAAATAAATCCAAAGACATCTTTAAGGCTGATAGATAATGGGGCGAAACGCTGTAGCTTAACAAACGTTCACTAAGTTTTATGGCGACATGGAGATTGCATCTCAGTTCAAGAGGCCGCCCTTTAGGTATGGATTTATAGGCATTCCACAAGCGATCGCCTTGAGTTAATCGCGTCTGCTGAACGACCGGCTGTAGGCGATCGCACCTCTGACGACCCGTTTGGCGATCTGAGTCGATTGCTGAGTGGGCTGGTTTTGAGTCCGGCAGATCGCGATCAAGATTGTCTTTGAAGACGAAAAAATGACACCTTGAGACAATTTTTCCGAGCGAGCGTTACTGCTGTTTGTGACCAAAGAGGTGTTGTGAATTCTATTGAGGCTCACCAAGCGTTCCATTGTAGTTGCAGCTTTATGGCAATTTTAAACTTCCAAAGTGTGTTGACCCAATATCAGGCAGGAGAACGTCGTTTTTGCGGAATTAAAGTTGACCAGGCCGATGGATTTGAATGCGACTTGAGAGAAATTGAGCTGTTGGAGGCCGTTATTACGACGGCTTATTTGCCTTACAGCAACTTGAGCCGAGCGAATTTGCAAAGGCTCACCATCAAGCAGGGCAACTTGGGGGATGCCAAACTGTCTAACAGCAACTTGACCCAGGCAAAATTGAGGGGAATTAATCTGTCACGTGCTGATTTGCGCTACGCCTGCCTCAGAGAGGCCGATCTTCGCGATTGCAACCTCGCAGGAGCCGACCTGACCGGAGCGGATTTGACCAGGGCGGACCTGTCAGGGGCAGACCTGACTGGTGCCAACCTGACAGAAACCTATCTAAAAGGCACTCGCCTTACAGGGGCGACCCTCTTTCGAGCGACCATTGCCAATTGCTTCGAAGCGGAGTGCGATCGCACGACGATCATGCCCAATGGCCATTACTATCCACTAGCCGGAGAGAGTCCTTTGGGCTAGGGTAGAACCCGCCATAGATGCGCATCAGGCAGGCTGACGCCCGTGAGATCGCCGCGAAGTCGCCGCTTTCTCAAAAGGGTATCCAGAGTCATCGATCCGAGAGCTTTCATTAACGCTGTCTACAGGAGCTGGCAGGGCTGCAAGTCAGGGGGGGCAGTCCGGGTTGAAATTCGGTAGTAAAACCCAACCCGTCAGAGCTTCAAGGTATGCTAGGCGTATTCTTGGCCTGTACTTTGAGTATCCTTAGACGAAGTGCAGGTTTAGCCCTTGATTCAGTGTGATCGCGAGACCGATGCGGCATCGTTTTCCTCCCGTTTTGACTCATGTTTTACGCGACAGTGGCTTGCTGACCCTGTGTTTGCTGGGTAGCGGCATGGTTGCCGTCCAGATCTTGCCGGTGACGACACCCCCCGCGATCGCGCAAACTAGACTGACAGATGAACAGGCCGAGTTAGAACGGCTGCAGCAAGAAGCGAATCTGGCCTTTACGCGAGCGACCACCCTCGTCTCGATTTTGCTAGCGGCGCTGGCCCTGTTGCTGATTCTTGGGGTGGTGATGCTGTGGTTTTTGCGGCGCTCGGTCGTGCAAGAAGTGGCGACGGTCGTGCGCACCCAGCTCAACCAGATGACCGATCTAGAGCACAAAATTCGCACTGCGACCCGTGAACTGAATAGCGTTTTGAAAGACGCGGAAGATATCAGCGACGACATCGAGCAAGAGGCCGAGGGGTTTAAAGATGTTTTGGAAGAAAAGCGTCGAGCCCTGAATCAAGCCCTCGCCGAAATTAATGATTCCAAAGCGCATACCTTGAAAGACTGGGAAGAGCAGGTGGCGGTGCTTGCCAAAACCCTGGCCGACCTGGAAGCTGACGTCGGGGAACAGGCGACGCGGCTGAAAACTCGCATGGCAGAACGGGCTGACACCCTGGATACGGATGCTGCCGCCCAAACCGCAGACGTGCTAGCAGCGGTACAAGAAACCGCCCGCACCGTTCAGCAGCAGTTGACAGAGATGGCCGGTCAGGTGGAATCGACCAAGGGCGATACCCTGGCGGGGATGGAGTCGGCTTCTAGCGGTTTTGCCGATCGCCTACAGGAACTCACCACCGCGGTGGAAAGTACCCGCGATCGCACCCTGGCGGATCTGGAAAAGTTACAGGAAAGCTTTGCCCCCTATTTTGAAACCTTGCGGGACAACCTGGAGGCCCAGCTAGAGCAATATCAGCAGCGCGTCATGGACGCCATGAGTAATCGCCAGCAGTCGGTTGATCGGCAATTGGATGAAGTACAAGCCAGTGCCCTGGGGCATCGCGACCTGGCGCTACAAACGATGGAGCGATCGGTCAAAGATTTTGAAGAACAGTTCCGCCAGATCAAAGATGAAGTGCTGGCGCAACGGGCTAGCGTCTTAGCAGATTTGCGGCGATCGCTGGACGATTTTTTGTCGCAATTTAGCGGCTATCAGGGCGAAATTGATGCCGGTAAAGCGCAGATTCTCAGTGATTTGCAGCAAACGGCAGACGACTTTATGAACCGCTTTGATGCCTTACAGAGTGAGGTGGATGAACAAAAATCCAGCACCCTCAGCCAGATTACCGGCAGCGCTGACGATTTCCGCAGTCAGCTCAGCCGCTTGATGACGGCTCTCGACAATGACAAAACCGCGACTTGGGAGTCGGTGCAGCAGAGTGCGCGGGAATTTTCCGACACGATTCAACAGTTGCAGGGCGAAAGCCGCGATCGCGCTACCCAGACCTTAGACGCCCTGGCCCGCCTTGAAAACGAGGTTGGTCGGCAGATGAACGAAGTGCGGGACGTCGTGTTTGATCGGCGCGATCGCATGCTCGAAAAACTCGACGGCTTTGACCAGCGCTTGACCGAGCATGTCGGCTCGCTGCAAGAGGCCGCCGCCGCCCGCCAAGAGCAAGCCCGCCAGCGGTTGGCAGACATCGAAACCGACTTTGGCAATCAACTGGCCGAATTGCAAAAAGACATCGCCTCTGGGCGCACCGACGTCATTGCCGATCTGGAAGCGGTCAAGCGCACCGTGCAGGAACGCCTGATCACCCTGCAGGCCGAAGCCCAGGGCGAAAAAGAAGCGATTATGCGGCGACTAGGGGAGGTTGCCCCCGAATACGTGGCCAACACTTTCATGGCGACCACGCAGCAGCAGCTAGAGACCGTCACGGGACTGCTCGATCGCCTGCGGGAAAATCGCCCCAATCTCTTTTTGTCCGCCGAGGAGCGCATCGAAGCCGCTAACCAGTATCTTGCGGAGGAAAACTACGCCGCCGCGCTGGAACAATACACCGAGGCGCTGGAGATTCAGCCGGAGAATGGGGAAATCTGGCTCAACAAAGCCCTGGCGCTGGTGGGTCTGGAACGGTTGGAGGAGGCGATCGCGGCCTTTGATCAGGTACTCGAACTCGCCCCCGATCATGCCGCCGCTCAGTTCCAGCGGGGGCAGGCCCTCAAAGACCTCAAGCGCTATGAGCAAGCCCTCGAAGCCTTTGACAAGGTGCTGATGCTCAACCCTGAAGATGCCAAAGCCTGGGTGAACCGAGGCATGGTGCTAGGACGGTTACGTCGCCGGGAAGAAGCGATCGCGGCCTTCGACAAAGCCCTGAGCATCAAGCCCGACTATCAAGAAGCCTGGGTCAACCGGGGCGTCTCTTATGGCGTGTTGCAGCAGCACAGCGAGGCGTTTCAGTCCTTTGACAAAGCCACCGAAATTCAGGCTAACGATGCTGTTGCTTGGCTCAATCGGGGCCTTGCCGCCCTCGAACTGGAGCGGTTTGAAGAAGCCCTGACCTCCTTTGATAAAGCCACTCGATTTAACCCCAAAGTGCCCAAAGCTTGGGATAACCAGGGCTTAACCCTCATGAAACTGGGCCGCGATAACGAGGCACTCACCAGCTTTAATCGGGCGTTGGAAATCGATCCCGACTATGCCAAATCCCTTTATCACAAGGCTATTTGCTACAGTCTGCAGCGCGAATATGACATCGCTCTGGAAAACCTCCAGCTAGCGGTGCGCCTTGATCCCAATTTACGGGCTGATGCGCAGATGGAAGCTGCCTTTACCGATCTCCGCAACGATGACTGGTTCCGAGAACTGGTGGGGATTTAGGCGAGCAGTAGAAAAACAACAACCTGCTGGTCGGCAGTGAATCGGTAGCTGGGGGCAGTTTCGAGCCATTAACCGGAACTTGTCTGGATCGCGATCGCTGCCCTTGGCGACTGTGGGTTGGGATGAGCGACTGACCGGAGTTAAGGGAGCGGCGGGAACATAAGATCCTGGTGAAGAGAAATGGGTGGGGTCGGTGGGTGGATGGCTAGTTGGAGCAGCTCCCAGGCTGGGTTGGGTATTTTGATTTCGATCTCCTCCCTAAGTACGGACCCTGGTTAACTGACAAAACTCTCAGAACCTTGATTCTGCTGTAGGGGGATAAAGCCCTCTGGGCATGGCGACGCTAAAGCGACAGCGAAACCCAACGAAACCGTTGCTGGTGTTGGGTTTCGTGACCTCAACCCAACCTCCAAAGCGAACTTTTGTCAGGCACTCAGGTACTGACCATGGGCTCAGTTCTGAATTCTGAATTTGACTAAACCACGTCTAAGTTGAGAACTGGAGTTTTGTTTGATCGGGCAGAACCTCACCTAACCTCTCCTTCTCAAGGAGAGGAATTAGAGTCTTGTCAAACCTCTCCTTGAGAAGGAGAGGTGCCGCAGGCGGTGAGGTTTCCCACATGCCAAAACTCCACTTCTGAATCTGGATGAGGTTTATCGTGAGTTTTGCTGCTCCCCCTTCCAGCGTGTGCAGTCGGCATGGTTCGCATATACTAAGGAGCAGAAAATTACTGGTTCCCGATCTCTGGTTCAATGTCGCAATTTGCTCCCCGTCTGTCTGAAACTGAGCTGAGCCAGCGCATCTTAGAAATGGCCCAAACAGGCGTTTACCGAGAGTCAATTTTTGAAGCCTTTCGATCGCTGGCTACTCAGCGACAGATTCGCCAAGCGATCGCCCACGCCAAGCAGTTTGGCCTATACTCCGTGCGGGATCTTCGTGATCCCGAACTGGGTACCTTCTACCAAGTTGACTTGCAAAAATATCAGTCCTTTCAAGCGGCGCTCAAGGCGGCGGTACCGCTGCCCCCTGGCGATGACCTGGCTGCCCAGATGCTAGCAGCGACCCAGGCCATTCGGGCCATGCTCGCGATCGCAGGTAGTTGCACCTTTATTTTTTTGATTATCGGTGGACTGTGCCTGCTGACCGGCCATCTACAGAGCGGGCGTCTGGCATGGGCCAGTGCTGCCAGCATTGGCGCTATCTGGCTATTGCAACAGCGTAGGGCTCACCCCCATAGCCATCATCGGTAGGGGGCTTCCCGCCTGAAGCTAGGGGGCTAGCCTACAAATAATATCCCCGCAGAACGAGGTGCGACTCCGCTCAACTCTCGACACTGGCAGGTGGACCGACGTCGTTCGCGAAGCGTCTCCTTGCAGGAGAAATCCAGATTGACTGGGTACGGTATTTAGCCGCAGATTCCTAAGCCCGCTCTGGGGAATGGGGACAGGTGGGGACAGTCGTTATCAGGGGCGATCGCCCAACGCCGGGAACCAGAACGGGTAGGGTCTTACGAGGGGCGGGTTCCTTCATCTGATCTACACAAATCTCTCAGTATTTTCACCAGCAATCTGCGTTCAACGGCTCAACCGGCGATCGCGGTTGGGGATGGCTTTAGATAACTCGCCTAGTTCAGGCGGGGGAGATTGTTAGCTACCCGGCCCCGTTCGGAAGCTGCTCTCAACACTGTAATATGCCTGCGATCAACCCACTGCATAGAGCCAGGTTGAGAACGGTAGCGGGCTCTAAGTAGAGAGGCCAGATCACCAGATTATTGGTAAAAAGGGAGTTTTGGGGGCTTTGCCCCCAGCTAGGGGGTAAAACCCTCTCCACCCTCAAAATTATCTTTAGTTTAATTACGCCCAGCTACTTGCCAACCCCCATCAACCTTTACACAAGGCCGCAGTCGCCACACTGTTGCCCCCTTAAATTCCGTAAATAACAAAGGTATCTTTATCGGGATCGGGGCGTCATTAAAGTTTTGATGAACCTTGTCATCAGGGCATACACGGAGATCATGGTTAAGAATATTCTGTAACTGCTTACAGGAGCAGTTAGAGGAGTCTATTTCCCGGTGGTGAACATGATGCAAAACCGTGCTGCTATGTCTCTTAACATTGCCGTTCCCGAGGCAGCACAGCAAAATAAGCCTATTTTTTATGCCCCCGCAGGAACCGGTTTAGAGCATCCTTCGGTTAACAGTATCCTGAAGCGCTGTCTGGATATCGTGGGAGCTATGGTGGGTTTCCTGATCATGGTGGTCTTGTTTATTCCCATCGCGATCGCCATTCAGCTTGATAATTCAGGGCCAATTTTCTACAGTCAGGTGCGCTGTGGGCATCGAGGTCAAACCTTTCGCATCTGGAAGTTTCGCTCTATGGTGACCGATGCGGATGCCCTGAAACATCTCGTCGAAAACGAAGCCCAGGGTTTGGTGTTCAAAAACAAAAATGATCCCCGCATTACTCGGGTGGGGGCCTTCCTTCGGAAAACGAGTCTGGACGAATTTCCTCAGTTTTTGAACGTGCTGAAGGGAGAAATGAGCCTGGTGGGGACCCGGCCCCCCACGGTTGATGAGGTCATGAAGTACGAACCGCATCACTGGCATCGCCTCAATGTGAAGCCTGGTATTACCGGTGAATGGCAGGTGCGAGGCCGCTCTTCGGTCACTGACTTTGAAGAGATCGTCAAGATGGATTTGCAATACCAATCTAAGTGGTCTTTGCTCTACGACTTGCAGCTGCTTTTTGAGACGCTGTTTGCCGTTTTGTATCGTAAGGGCGCATATTGAACGCTCAGACTCAAGAGTTTTCTCTAAGGCCGCATTTCACGGTTTTTGCTCCACTCGCTGGGTTGCGATCGCACGATTGCAGCCTTTTTTGGGTTCGTCGGCCTGTTAGTCAGCGGCGCATCAGGGTAGCAGTTGGGCGAGAAACGCTCGCAGGTGCTGATTCGCTTTTGGGTAGTCACATTCAGCCTTGGTCGTAGACAGGGTAGTCAGCACGTCTAGCCATTCCGTATCCAGCACCGGATGAACGACATGATCGGCACAGATGATGTCAGGCCCATTGCGGACATCTAAATACTCTGGTGCTGGGGTTGCCACCAACCGCAATGAAAGCGGGCGTACCCAGCAGGTCTGGCGGTCTTCCATGTGCTGCACAAGTTCGCCATAAAGACGGGTCTCGCCAGATTCGATGTAAACGATTTGATAGGCGGCTACGCTCATCGCTTTGCTTGGGGGGGAATTGATCAACAATTGGGAAGCTGTTGGGCTCAGATGTTTGCCACTGCGGTGGGGGCTTGATGCCCTACTCAAGTATCCGTTCTAATTAAAGTGATGGGAAACTGCGAAGTGGCTTTGATTAAATTCTTAGCTTGCAGCGCCTTGGGGATGACGGTATTACGAGTCTATCCAAATTTAAGAGGGGCTGAAGGGGCGATCGCTAACCATCTTTCCCAAGGGGGAGCAATTTTTCTCAGCGGTAAGGTTTTGTTGGTCATGCTCCAAAATCTCAATTAAGATTTAAAAAGTAGGAGACGCCAACTGAGTGTTCTGCCCGAGGCTCTCGGGCTGTTCCTTCAAAGCGATTCGGGATCGCCAGGGGGAGAGGTCACCCGGTTATTAGCGCCATCCGTTTAATATTTGTTTATTGACCCCTATATTTAGAGGCACTTATGGTGGCTGTCGAAACGATTGAAAGTCGCTCCACATCCACAGTTCGCAAACCCGCCCCGCGTTACCGGGTATTGTTGCATAACGACGATTTCAACTCGATGGAGTATGTGGTTGAGTCGTTAATGAAAGTTGTGCCCAGCCTGTCAATGCCTCAAGCTGTCAACATCATGATGCAGGCCCACGTCTCCGAGGTGGCTGTTGTGATCATCTGTGCCCAAGAACATGCAGAGTTTTACTGCGAAGGCTTGAAAGGCAAGGGCTTAATCAGTTCAATTGAGCCTGAAGAGTAAGTTCGCGATCGCCCTTGAAACGTTTTTGGTCATTGGTCAGACGGAGCCCCGCTTTCGTCAAAGTCATCGTTTACCTGCTTGGGGTGATTCTGCTGGCGGCACCGGTGGTGTTGCCGCTCTATTTTTGGGAATATGCGACAACCGCTGGACAGACCGTCATTGGAACCCCCATTGCTCTGTTTGCCATATTTCTGATGTGCTTACCGGTTTGGATGCGCCGGGTACATGCCTGTGGCCGCCCCTGGCAAGTGCTGGGATGGCAGGGCGGGGGGCACTGGTGGCGAGGATGGGGCATGGCTTTCGTGGCCGGCATCGTTGGCGTTGCCCTGTTGTATGGCCTACAGCTACTCTTGGGATGGGCCATATGGGTGCCTCCAGACTCTGCGGTTGGTTGTTACGTTTTTGAGGGGCTGTTAGTCGGTTTTGGGGTTGGTCTGGCCGAAGAATTGATTTTTCGAGGATGGCTGCTTTACGAGTTGGAGCAAGATTTCACGCCCACGATCGCCCTCTGGGGCAATGCCATCGTGTTTGCGATCGCCCACTATCTCCGTCCGTTATCGGCGATTTTGGCGACTTGGCCCCAGTTTGTCGGCCTGGTGCTGCTAGGCGCAGCGCTAGTCTGGGCCAGACGCATTCCCTGGCGGCGTGATCGGCGGCGCTCCCCGATCACGACCCTGGGACCAGCTGCCGGACTGCATGGGGGACTGGTTTTTGCCTACTACCAAGTGGATGTGAATGATTTGGTGCTCTCGACGGAGCGAGTCCCTGAGTGGATGACCGGCATCGGTGGCAATCCGCTCGCTGGGTTACTGGGTGTAGGGTTTCTAATGGTGATTAGCGGCATCACCTATGCCGCGAGTCATCGCCATCAGAGGGTTTAAGGCGGCAAGTGCTGGGTGATTGGGGGGCTACTCGGGTGAAATTTCCGACTCGGTTTCCTCTACATCCTCGGCCAGGGTACCGAGTTCTCGGTTCAAGGCCTCCAGGTCGTTGAGGAGCTGGTCAACGTTGGCCTGTTGTTGCTGGTCGGTAAGCGGCAACAGGGCATCCAAGCAGGCATCCAAAGCCGCCGCAAATTCGTAGCGGGTGACAAATTCGTCGCCCCGAAAGGTGCCATCCGGGTAGCCAGCCAGGCAGCCATAGTCTGCTGCCAGGTTATTCACGGCGCTGTAGGCCCAGTGATTGGGGGAAACATCTGGAAAGTTGCTGAGAGGCAAGATTTGGCTAACGGTTTGACCACTGGCCTTGGGGCGCTCGGGCAGTGGCGAGTGCAGGGCCGGTAGCGATAGATCGGTCATGGAGCGGGGCGGGGTCGTCGCTTCGCTGGCGATCGCGGTTGGCGCGATCGCCCCAAAGCTACACACTGCTAGCCCAATCACAAAAAGTTTCTGCATGGCAAACCTGGGTTAACCCACAATCGCCTCTAGTCTAACGAACCAGACGAGACCAACTCACTAACGTTCCGCTGTTGGGAAGATGTAATGATAAGATGCGTTGCGCCATCATCGCCAAGCAGGGCGCAACGGGACAGGAGGATTCGGGATGAGCCAGGCTTTTCGGGTGTCGGTACCGGCAACCACCGCCAATATCGGGCCAGGGTTTGACTGCTTAGGGGCAGCGCTGACCCGCTACAACCACTTTACGTTCACGCCGGTACCTGAGCCAGCGTCGCTGCAAATCGAGGTCAGCGGGCAGAACTGCGATCGCGTTCCCACGGATGCCTCCAACCTGGCTTACATCGCCTTTCAGAAGTTTTTCCAACGTTTGGAACAGTCGGTTCCGGGAGTGCACCTGAGGATTGAACTGGATGTGCCCCTGGCGCGAGGGATGGGCAGCTCGTCGACGGCGATCGTGGGGGGCATTTTGGGCGCGAATGCCCTCGCCGGTGAACCGCTGAATCCCCATGCTCTGGCGGAGTTGGCGACGGCCATTGAAGGTCATCCGGACAATGTGGTGCCCGCCCTGTTGGGGGGCTGTCGGTTGGCGGCGGTGGACGATACGGGAAGCGCGACTATCTGTGAAGTCGACTGGCATTCTGACATCCTCCCAATTTTGGTGGTGCCTGCCTTTGAGGTTTCGACGGCAAAAGCACGAGAAGTGTTGCCATCGCTTTATTCGCAAGCGGATGCCATCTACACCCTGGGGCACCTGGGGCTACTACTCCAGGCGCTAGCGACCGGCAATGGCGAGTGGTTGCGGACGGCATTGGGCGATCGCCTGCATGTGCCCTACCGTAAAGCCCTGATCCCTGGTTATGACGCGGTGGTGCAGGCGGCCTGTGCGGCGGGGGCCTATGGCGTCACCATCAGCGGTGCGGGACCCACGTTGCTGGCACTAGGTAATGCCGAACGGGCAGCGGCGATCGCCAACGCGATGCGACAGACCTGGCAGCAAACCGGGGTTGAGGTAGTTTCTGCGCAACCGCTCAAAATTAATACGACGGGGGCAACGGTAACGGCGATCGGTTAACGGGGAATTTTGGAGCCTAGACAAAAACATGAGAGCCTGAACTCGTAACGCTTTTGAGTCGGGTATCATGGCATCTCAATGGCAACGACTGCTGAAAAACGCCGGTCGGTGGGTGGGGTCTTTTACACAGCTCTCTCCCAACGGCGTGCCGATCTCTGATACGCCCTCAGTGGTGGAGTTGCAGCCCCTAGATCACGGCAACCTGATGTGCCAGACCATCACCAAGCAGCCAGCGGGGGCACCACCTCAGGAAACCGTATTGCAGTACCGATCCTTAGCGAGAAGCGTTTTGTTTTTAGAAAATGGAGCGTTTTCGCAGGGCTCGATGCAGTGGGGACCCTTTTCTGAATTTGGCGCGGAGTTGGGCCTCATTGCAGAAAACCAGCGGCTGCGGTTGGTACAACTCTTCAACAAAAATCGCGAACTGCATCAGCTCACCCTAATCCGCGAACATCGGGAAGGCACCCCGGCCTCGGCGCGCCCCCCCTTAACGGTGGACGACCTGATCGGCAGTTGGGAAGGGCAAGCGACGACGGTGTATCCCGACCTCCGCCCCGATGACACTGGCCCTATCCGGTTAGTGGTAGGTCGCCAGGAGAGCACCGTGACGCAAACCCTGCATTTTGGAGAAGGATCACCGGCCATTCAGTCCCAAGGCTTGATCGATGGCGATCGCCTCCTCTTTACCACAGGCAGTCAGTCGGTGCAGGTGTTGCTGCTGCCAGACGGGGCGTCTTCGACTTGCCCGATCGCGATCGAACCTCGCAAACCTCTGTTTCTGGAAGTCGGTTGGTTGCTAGCGCCAGGGCATCGTCAGCGGCTGATCCGGCAGTATTCGGCGCAGGGGGCGTGGGTGAGTTTGACGCTGGTGGATGAGCGGCGGGTGGAGTAGATGAGGTCGGTGGAGCAGGTGGCTAGGAACCCCAACCAAAGACCTAAACCACGTCTAAGTGGAGAACTGGAGGTTTATGTGATCGGGCAGAACCTCACCTAACCTCTCCTTGAAAAGGAGAGGAACCGGAGGCTTTGCTAAATTCGGGTCACAAGGTTTAGCAAACCGTGAATAAACCTCTCCTTCTCAAGGAGAGGTGCCGCAGGCGGTGAGGTTTTAGTCGCCCAAACGGAGTCTAGAGTCCTCTGATGGCTTAGCTTTGACCGACTTATGCCGAATGGATAGCTTTTTAAGGGTGGGGAGGGGGATCTAAACCCTGAAGACTATCCATACGAGACTTATGTATAAGCCGTAGCCTTGAGAAGGAGAGGTGCCGCAGGCGGTGAGGTGGTCCCAAATGCCAAAACTCCGCTTCTGAATCTGGATGAATCTGGATAAGGTTTAACATCCAAAACCTCCCCCCAACCCAATCCCACGATCAGACCGTCAGCATTTCCTGATCCGGCACCTTGACCTGAGCGAGCCAGTCTTTGAGCGGTTCGCCTTCGATGACTTCCGTTTCTAGCAACTGCTGTGTGATGGTTTCCATCAGGTCGCGGTTGGCAGCGAGAATGGCGAGGGCGCGTTGGTGCCCCGCTTCCACCAAACCTTTAACTTCCTGATCAATTTCCTTCGCGGTTTCCGAACTAACCGATCGCCGGGGGTTAGGCATCATGCCATTTTCCAAAAAGGCGTTTTGGCTACCGCGATCGTAGGCGAGCGGTCCCAGTACCTTGCTCATGCCGTAGGTGGTGACCATCTGCTCGGCGAGGTCGGTGGCCCGTTGCAGGTCGTTCGCCGCGCCCGTGGTGATGCTACCAAACACGATCTCCTCAGCGGAGCGCCCCCCGAGCAGCGTGGCGATCTGGCCTTTGAGTTCGGCTTCATCGCGCAGGAAGCGATCTTCCGTCGGCAGTTGCAGGGTGTAGCCCAGGGCCGCCATGCCCCGGGGCACGATGGAAATTTTCGCCACCCGATCGCTGCCGGGCATCACTGCACCCACCAGGGCATGGCCGACTTCGTGATAGGCGACAATCTTTTTCTCTTTGTCATTGAGCACGCGGCTCTTTTTCTCCAGGCCGGCGACAATTCGTTCGATCGCCTCCGCAAAGTCTGACTGCTGCACGGCGGTGTGGTTGTTCCGGGCGGCGAGCAGGGCCGCCTCGTTCACCAGGTTCGCCAGGTCCGCCCCAGCAAAACCAGGAGTACGGATGGCGATCGCCGACAAATCCACCTCATCCGATAACTTCACATCCTGGGCGTGAATCGCCAGAATCGCCTCGCGGCCTTTGACATCGGGGCGATCGACGAGCACCTGCCGGTCAAAACGACCGGGACGCAACAGCGCCGGATCGAGGGTTTCGGGGCGGTTGGTCGCCGCCAGCACAATCACCGTCGTGTCGCCCGCATTAAACCCGTCCATCTCCGTGAGCAGTTGGTTCAAGGTTTGCTCGCGCTCGTCGTTGCCGCCATAAAAGCCGCCGGAACTGCGGGATTTGCCGATCGCATCCAGCTCATCAATGAAGACGATGCAGGGGGCTTGTTTCTGGGCTTGCTCAAACAAATCGCGCACCCGTGAGGAGCCGACACCGACAAACATTTCCACAAACTCGGAACCGGAAATACTGAAGAACGGCACCCCCGCTTCTCCTGCCACTGCTTTTGCCAGCAAGGTTTTGCCGGTTCCAGGGGGGCCGACGAGCAGCAAACCTTTGGGAATCCGGGCTCCCAGTTGGGTAAACCGCTGCGGCGTCTTGAGAAAGTCCACCACCTCGACGAGTTCGGCCTTGGCCTCTTCGACCCCGGCCACATCGGTGAAGGTGACTTTGGTAGCCTCGTCCTCGACGTAGGCTCGTGCCTTGCTTTTGCCAATGGAGAGCACCCCTTGACCGCCGCCACCGCCACCACTGCGGGCGATGAAGAACCGCCACACGGCGACAAAAATCAGCGGCGGAATCACCCAGCTCAAGAGGCTGCCAAACCAACGACCTTGGGCGGGCGGGACGGCGGCAAATTCCACGCCGTTGTCTTCGAGCAGGGTGGGCAGTTGCAGGTCAAAAATGGGCGTCGTTTCATACACATCGCCAGGTTCGCCATTCTCATCCGCCACCTGATAGCGAATTTGCTCCTGTCCCACCGAGGCTTTGACGACTTCGTGCTCTTGCACGCGGTGGATAAACATGCTGTAGGGTTCGCGGGGGGTCGATGACCCAAACGCTTGGGGAAACAGCAAGTTGATGATCAAAAAGCCGGTGCTAAGCAAAAACACCAAATTGATCAACTGTCGAGAACGGGGAGGTTGAGGCTCTTTTTTGACGGGCATAAATCATCTTCCTGGGGCAACGGGGCGAGCGGTCGAAACGGGGAGATCGGGATGCTAAAACACGTCTAAGGAATGAGAATTGAATAAGTTGGGATAGCCGTCTCAGCCGTCCCAAGGCTGGCAAGATGCCTGCCCTAACAATTTGGATGTTGCTTGATCCTCATTCCTAATTTGAAAACTGGAGTTGTGTTTGCCTGTTGAAACCTCACCTCACCGCTCCTTAGAAAGGAGAGGAACTAGACTGTCACCTAACCGCTCCTAAGCCCTCCGGGCAGGCTTCGCCAAAGGGAAGGGGAGGTGCCGTAGGCGGTGAGGTTGGGCGAGATGTCAAAACTCCACTTCTGAAACTGGATGAGGTTTATTCGGTTCAATCGTACTGCGTTGGGGCCGTCGACTTTGAGCGGGTAGCCCACCGACGAGTCATTGCGACCGTTCGCCATGACAGCAATTGTGAATCAAGTGCGATACTGCTAATCAGTGCAGGACACCTTACCCTTCTTAATCTTGACAATGGGGCAGTCTCCGTTCGAGGGCAAAAACCGTCCGCTGACAGTCGCAAAATCCGAAGATCGGCAAGCTTCTGGGTCATCGCCATCGCCGCCTGGGCGCTGGCGGCGATCGCCCTGGCTGGTCGTTTTGCTGGGCGGCGTGCTGATGGGGCTGACGCCCGATCCCTTCAATTTCTGGCCGTTGGCGTGGGTGGCGCTGGTGCCCCTGTGGCGAGCGGTGGTGAATCCGGCGCGATCGCTTACCGGTTGGCAAACCTTTGGCCTGGGCTGTCTGTGGAGTGCGACTTACCACGGCATCGTGCTGTCGTGGATTACCCATCTGCATCCCCTCACCTGGATGGGCATTCCCTGGTTGGCAAGCCTGGGGATCGCTCTGTTTGCCTGGGCCTTTATCACCGGGCTGGGCACCGTCACCTTTGGCCTGTGGGCGGTGCTGCTGCGCTGGGCCAGCGATCGCGCCCGGCTGGATTGGCGCGGTCGCCTGCTGGTGGGCACGGCGCTGTGGTGTCTGCTGGAAACCGTTCTGAGCTGGGGACCGCTGGCCTGGCCGTTTCTGGCCTTTACCCAGAGTCCTGGCAATGGGTGGATTTTGCACCTGGGGCGACTGGCGGGACCGGCGGCGATTACTGCGGCGATCGTCCTGGTGAATGGCTGCTGGGCGGAGATGAGTCTGGGACTGGTGGCGCAACGGGGTCGCTGGTCTGGGGTAGCGCGGACGGCAGCGCTGACTGGGGTCATTCTGCTCATGGGTCTGCACGGCTTAGGCGGAGCCCTTTATCGGCAGCCGTTGAACGATCGCCCCGAATCCGCCCTGCGCATTGGCCTGATCCAGGGCAACATTCCCACCCGTGAGAAACTCACCCCCGCCGGAACTCGACAGGCGATTGCGGCCTACACCGAGGGCTACCAAGCCCTGGCGGCCCAGGGAGCTGACGCCGTACTGACGCCGGAAGGGGCGATCCCCGAGTTGTGGACGGGCGATCGCCAGCGCCGCCATCCCCTGGTGGCAGCGGTGCGGGAGGCGGGAGTGGTGCTGTGGCTGGGGACCTTTCGCCCCGTGGGTCCTGTCGCCAATCGCCAGATGACCCAGAGTCTGATCAATATCAATCCCCAGGGACAAGTCACCAGCCAGTACAACAAGATCAAGCTGGTGCCCTTGGGGGAATACATTCCCTTTGAGGCGACCCTGGGGCGCGTGATTTCTCGCCTGTCGCCCATCAGCAGTAGCTTGTTGCCGGGGAGTTCTGCCCAGGTGTTTATGACTGACTTTGGGCCAGCGATTATCGGCATCTGCTACGAATCGCCCTACAGTGCCCTCTTTCGGCAGCAGGTGGAAAACGGCGGCGAGTGGATCATGACCGCTTCGAACAACGACCCTTATCCACCCCGGATGATGCGCCAGCACCACGCCCATGATTTGATGCGGGCGGTGGAGAGCGATCGCTGGGCAGTGCGGGTAACAAATACCGGCATTTCAGGGGTGGTCACCCCCCATGGTGATACCCTCTGGCTTTCTGAACCTAACCAATACGTCACCCACCTAACCCAAATTTATCGGCGGCAAACCCTGACCCTGTATGCCCGGTGGGGCAACTGGCTGACCTGGGGCTTGGGGGCGATCGCTTTAGCGGTTGTCATCCAGGGTTTCCGTAAAAATCCGTAATTCTACTGAGCTTGTTCGATCAAAACCAAAAAAATATTGCGGAATCTTGGCGTTGCTCAATGTACCCGTTTATAGTTTCAGTAGATAGCTTTACCGAATTTTCACAAAAGCCAAAAAAGTTTCAAGACTTTTGACAAGTCTTTGTCTATTGGCTGCGGCAAGTCATCTGGGTATCATCTGCTGATATTGTCTGACCTAATCAACTTTTTTTAGGGATATGTCCGTAGCCTATTCCTTGACTGGCGACTACACGATTCGTTATCGTCTGCAAATCGCTCCTGAGCAGGTGAAGTTGCAGCTATGGGAGCCTCCGGTGGTGACTAATCAAGAGTCTGCCCCCCCTACCCCTTATCTGTATCTCGCGAATTTCACCTTTGGCACGGTCACTGAGGCCGAGGCCTATCTCCGCAATTATTTGCTTAAAAATGGAGCTTTTGACGTGCCTGAGACAAACTTTCCCGCCGAAGGAGAAGTCGCCATTCTGCCCTATCCTACCTGGGGCCGCGATCCTCTCTAACGAGTTCATGTTGGATGACGGCGATCGCTGTGTGTATGTTTAGCGTCCGCAAACGGGCTCCTATTCCTTCCTGTGGAAGGGTGCCCGCAGGGCAGGGTGGGTTGACCCCTTTGAGTTACAGAGCCGACCCACCCTTTCGCCCCTTCCAGGAGGGGATTCAGTACTGGATCAGAGGATTGACGCTAAACACGTACATCGCCATCATCCCAACCTTGTTCTCGCGGGGAAACTGCAGTTCGAAACAGTGCACCCGCCCAGCAAACAGAGAGCCCACTTCAGGCCCCGGTTTCGCACCTCAGGTGAGCATGTCGGCGGTCTTGCCCTGCAACTGCTGTAGGCCGCCCAACCCGTAGAGCCAGCAGACCACCACCACCCAGTGCACCACTGTGACCGCCAGCATTGACCCCGTCAAGCCGTAGAGGAGGGTCAATACAAACCCCACCCAGGTCACGATGAGCAAAAAGCGGCGATCGCAGAGCACGGCTCCGGCTTTGGGACGCAATCGCCCAAACGCCACGTGGTACAGCACAAACAGGCCCAAGCTCAGGGCGGCCCAGGCGAGCCAGCGAAGGGTTGGTACGCCCTCCGTGGGGTGGGGCAGCAACCCCACCCGAAAAATCAGTTCTTCCACCAGGACGGGGACGAAAAATAGCTTAATCAGATTCAGCACCGCCTTGACGGGATGATCGACCCGAAAGCGGGCTTCGACCAAGCCGCTCTGACGACCGTAAATAATCCCCACCCCCGCGATCGCCAGCAGGGCCAGCACCGTATAGCCGACCAGCGCGCCAGAAATCGGCACCGCAAAGCTGCGGGCTAGTCGCAGCGCCACTCGCGACACCCCCGGAATCAGGCCAAACAGCGCTGTCGGCGGAATCGGCTCAATGGTAGGGTCAAAGCCGCCAACCTGATTAGTGCGCAAAAACCAGAGATCAGCGCCATTATTGAGAAAAATCAGCGCAATATCGTCCTGCCCCCAGCGCGGCATCATGGTGCGCCAGCTAAAGATCCCGGCAATCAGCCCGCTGCGGGTCGCCAGTTCATTGCCCCGCGCGTTGACCCCCGCCAAAGTTTCCGCATTGCTTTGCCAATCTGACCGAATCACCCCATAGGGCGCTAACGCTCGCCGCAAATCCCTGGCCAGCGCCGTAAACTGGTCAATTTTTTGGACCTCGGGATCATCCGGGTTCGCCTCAACGAAGGCCACAATCGCGGGATCTTGCTGGGCCTGCAGCCGAATCTGCTCGATCGCGATAAACAGCGCCTGATTAGAGTCCTGTACGCAAGAAGTCGCGGGGGTCACCGTCGACACACCACCGCCATCCCCCGTCCGGTAACGGGCGGCAATGATCTGTGCCTGAATCAATAACTCTCTAAACAGCGACAGCGTCGTGTTGCCGAGTTGTAAATCTTCGATAAAGTAGTCCAGCTTCACCACGATGTCAGAAAAGGGACGCTGCCCCAGCCAGCCCCGCTGCATATCGCCCGTGTAGGTCGTCCAGTCGTGGGTGCCCGAAATAATGCCGCCCGAGTTGTGAGCGTAGATCTGCTGATAGTTGATTTGCAACTGCGGCTCTTGGGCGATGGGTTCTTCGATGACTTCGGCCAGCCCATAAGCAAAATGCCCTGTGACCGTGCCCGCTGGGGTGAACTCTTGATTGTCGCCCCCAATGCCGCCAAACAGATGGATCACCAATCCATAATCGCCGACCTGCCAGTGCGCGATCGCCGCCTCATCAGACACCGCCGTCGGACTCACCAGTACTTTTTGGGCGAGGCCTTTGCGCGCCGGTGTCTCTCGCCAGTTGCCGCGATCGAGGTAGTTGCGTCCGGCCTTATTGCCCAAAATCACTTCGTCGGGCGTGAGTTGTACCAGGGTTCGGGGTTTCAATGCCTGCACGGTAAACATGCCCTCGCCGTCGCGGGCACCGTACACATACCAGCCCTCGCTCCCGGCGGGCGACTCCACCAGGTCAAGAATATTGGAGAAAAAGCGATCGCCCCGCAACTTGGGCTGTTGAGGAATGCGAATCGTTTCTTCAGGCCCCGTAAAGTCTTTCGTGGCGGAGTTGAAATGCCGCACTTTGAAGTACTCCGTGGGACACGGCCCTGCCCCCGGACAGACCGCTGGTAACGGCTGATCGACACTGGCATCCGGTGCTAACAACTGCACCAGGCTATACTCCCGCCCGGTCACTTCAATCGGCTCTAAACCGACTTCAATCACGGGCTTTTCAGCCTGAGTGACCAGCGTGGGCTGCCCCACGAGCTTGACAGTCATGTCGTCTTGGGGCCGGGCTCCAGCTAGGGACTGCAGCGGGCCGACATTTGGCCGACCATCCAACCGCGTGGGGACGATATTGCCTGCCTCGCCAAAATTTCTAGCCCGATCAGAAAAATTGATATCGCGCGTGACCTTTTTCAAATAGGTCTGTATAGTCGGCGACTCGCGCCAGGAGACTTTGACCTGCTGACCGAGCAAAGCCGTACCTTCGGGCGCATGCCAGACCTCAAACCAGGCCCAATCGCCGGGGTCGGCGGCATATTCCTCAACGCTGGGCAAGATGAGTCGTCCCAGCCAATTGCCCACTGGGCGATAGTTAGCGGCAGTGGGTAGCGGCGTAATAGGGTAGGCCTCAAGGCGATTAAAGGGGGCGGCTTGGGCCAGTTCGTAGTTCGAGACGGCAGGCGCTGCCCATACCCCTTGTAGGGATAGCGCGATCGCGGCGATCGCCGCCACGAATGCCAATCCCCAGCGCTGCACCAGGGGCGATCGCTGACGACTATTAGCTCGACGATATTGGCGCATTGCAGACCTGCTTGTTACCTAAATCTTTGACTGGCCAGCCGTGGTCCCTCTCGCGAGTTTCCAGCGGTTTCTCCCGCCTGGTGACAAATCTTGCCAGGGTCACATTGTATCGGTAGCCCCGTTAAGAATGGCCTAAGAAATCTAACGATTGACCAACCAAACCTGATAGGCCACAACTTCGAGGTCGGCAGTCGAGCCTTGTTGCCTGAGCCCTTTTTTTCACGTCCCATAAAGCGGGGAGCAGTTGCCGACCGAGCTTTAGCCGACGGGAAATCGCGATCGCCATCAAAGAGGCTGAAAGTCAGGTGACGGCAGTTTGCTGAGAAGCTCCAGCAAGATTAACCTCCGACCGCCCATCCCCACAAAAACTGACCCCAAAAACATCAGCGGCCTTGAACCTGCAAAACCGCTGATTATCCGGTCTGCCCATTGGTGACGCGATCAACGGCGCACCCAAAGCAGTCCCTAAAATCTTGGCTGCTGTCAGCTATCAAGATGAGCGAAACTGCTTTTTGCGCCGAGCGACGGCCTTACGTTTGCGTTTCTCCTGGGGGGTCTCAAAATGGCGACGGCGCTTGACCTCTGAGAAGACGCCCGCCTTTGAAACCTGACGCTTAAAGCGCCGCAATGCCGATTCGATACCTTCGTTTTCACCTACAACGACTTGAGTCATACCGTATTTTCAGAATCAACGTCAGAAACTAAAACAACAGTTTTGGTCTGAGGTGGAATGCCTTTCACACCCTGGCTACAGGTATTCAACCCAGGCTAAATAATACCAGACACCACAAAACAGAGGGGTCAGGAATGCCCCATTTTGGATAGATTAACACATTGTCATCAGAGCATCCACTCCAACAGGATGCCGACGCGACTTTCTTGCCGCTCGCGCGAATTTAGAATCTGAATATCAGTGCCCAGGCGCAGGTCTTCAGCAATCGCATAACCGGCGGCAAAGGAAGTCATTCCCACCTCTTGGTCACTGCCTGGGGCCACCCAACTCTGGGTGATCGACAGATCTGCGGTGCCCGTCCGCGACGGGATCAGAATAACGCGCAGGCCCAGATTGAGGCCCTCACTTGCAAATTCCGAGGTGCGGATGTCGCGATAACCTACGACTGGGGCAATATTGCCATACCAGCCCAACGGCAATAGATAGTACTGAGCATCCGCTCCGACCAGATGGCGATCGCCCCGACTGTTGGCCGCATATTCTGCACTCAGGGTCAGCGGTGTACGCCCCACAAACACGTCTTGAACCCCGACGTACACCCCACCCGTATTGTCGGTGGAGGGAAACTCGGCATACCCCACCCGCACCCGCGTCCGAAACGCCGGGTCATGGGCAATATCCACCGCCAGATCGGGCACTTCTTCTAGCCAGCGCTGCAAAACCGGACTGCCCTCAATAATGGCGGGATTCACATCAACCCGCTGCACCGAAGACCCTGGAGCGGCAGAGTCCTCGGGGGTCTCAGCTAACTGTGGAGGGGTAGCGGGCGCTGCCGCCCCGGCGCTTGGCGGCACCCGATGAGCCCTTGGGGGAGTCGCGGCGGCGGTCCATACCCCTCGGTGGGTCGTTACTGGCAGCGCTAAGCCTAATGTCTCGGGGCGATCGCAAGGGGGCTTCTCCCGCTTTTGCTCTGTCAGAGCAGTCAGCACCGGGCAATTCTGGGGTAGCAGGTCGATGGAGGACGCCATCGCCGCTGGGGTCGCGATCGGCGCAGCCAGACTCAAAAGACTGGTGACCAGCCCCCCTAGCCCAAGGCCCCCCCAGCGACGACTAAACCTGATCCAAAAACATGAAATTGTCATACTGTCAGGCTTATTGAACACCAGCCCACATCGCGGCGCACCCGTCTACGCCATTCACTGAAATTGTCAGCATTCAGGAAACTCCGCGATCGCTGTCGCCTTTATACAGCAAAAAGCCCCAGTCATAAACCGGGGCCGGATACTCGGGCAAGCCACTCAAACTTAACGAACCATGGCGCGCATCTGTTCGGCGTCAATCGGCTTCATGAAGTAAAGCCGAATCATCTGCCAGCCGATCGTAGCAATGTGAGGCAGCCGCCCAAAGAACTTGAGGACTCCGGGCTGATTGCTCTGACTCACGGCGACCAATTTCGTATTCGCCGCCGCACTGATATCCAAAGCCTTAAAGAACTCGGGATGATCAACATTGAGAATGATCGGGAAAACGCGAGCAGCGGTTTCGTTGGTGTCACGAATCACGTCAATGTCGTAAGTCCGCGCATCTAACCCGATCGCCGCGTAGAAATCTTTACGCTGTAGATCGTTGAGATACATCGTTGCAAACACCGATAGCAAGAAGAAGCGGCACCACAACCGTGCCCGCCAGTCATTCAAAAATTGAGGCTGTGACTTCATCAAAGCCGAGAAGAAGTCACCATGGCGGTTTTCATCCTGACACCAGTTTTCAAAGAACCGGAAGATCGGATAAATGCGATTTTCGGGATGTGACTCCAGGTGACGATAAATTTTGATGTAGCGCCAGTAGCCAATCTTTTCCGACAGATAAGTGGCGTAGAAGATGAACTTGGGCTTAAAGAACGTGTATTTCTTGCTCTTGGTCAAAAAGCCCAGATCCAATTGCAGATTAAAGTCCGACATGGCTTTGTTCAAAAAGCCAGCATGACGAGCTTCATCCCGCGACATCAGATTAAAGCACTCCGCGACCAAGGGGCTCTTGTCTTTAATGCGACGTCCGAGCTCTTTGTAGAGCAAAAACCCCGAAAACTCTGCCGTACAAGAGCGTTCTAAAAATTCGATAAAGAGTTGGCGAGTCTCTCCATCAATATGCTCCCAGGATTGCTCAAACTCTTCGTCCCGGATGAAGTGATGGCGATTGTAGTCCTCACGAAATTCTTCGAGGATGGCTTGCAATTCGTCTTCGTTGACCGAAATATCCATTTCGGCCATTTCATCGAAATCAGTGGTGTAAAACCGGGGGGTCAGGATGGTGTCCTTGGCAGGCGCTTTGACCCCAGGGCGCAATTCTTCTTTTAATTCTGGCTTTTTAAGGGAATCTACCATGAGTCCTCTGGTACGAGCTCGTGATGCCGAAAACGACAACAACTTTAGCAGCGCAGCAACATAGACAAAACCTTATCATTTTCCCAAAAGAACCTATGGGTAAGCGATTTGCCTAACGAACGTCTGCTCAGTCAACTGTCACATAGTCTATCAACAGTCGGCGGGTAGAATGTACCCCCAGCTTTAAGATTTGCAACATTTCGTCACGTGCGCCAGCTCTTTTTAATCTCTGTCTAGCGGCTCATCGACTAAGGGGCTGGCTCGCAAATACTATCCCCGCAGACTGAGTTTCGACTCCGCTCCGCTCTCGCCCCTGGCAGGTTGAGCAAAGTCGTTCGCGAAGCGTCTCCTTGCAGGAGCAAACCGAATTGATTGGGTACGTAATTTAACCTAACCGCTGATCCCGAAGGGCAAATCTAAGGACCAATCCGGCAAGCGATTTCCTCGGGGGGCTGCTCCTCCTTGCTAGAGCACTTTTCCAGGGGTGGGGCGGGGGTTACACAGCCGATTCACAGCGACTCCAAATGGCACAAGAACTGGATCAGCTCTTCTTCCGACAATTCATGGCGCGATCGCTTTTGATAAGTTTTTTCTAGATAGTCTCGTCCTGTTTCCACTGACCAGCCCAATCGCCGCAGCTCAATATCGGTTTGGGCAATCACATCAGACAGATTGATGGGATCGGGCAACGCCCCTGGCGGAATTGCTTCCGCCGACACGGGGGGCGGAGATTCAGGGTTTGACGCGATCGCTGCGGGGGCGTCAGGAGCGGCACTTTCAGGAGCGGCGGGTGGGGAATTAGGCGGCGACTTAACCGGCTTCGTTTTGGGCGACTTAACCGATTGCGTCGGTGGCAGCGCCGCGGCAGCCGACTGAGCCATGGCGGGCATTTCGAGGCTCAGAGGGGGAGTTGCCGTCAGAGGCTCATCTAAGGCCAGGGAAGGGGCCGCAGCGGGAGCCACAGGCTCCGAGATGTCGGCGATCGGCAGAGCCGTATCTTCGTCCTCAGGGATTGCCACGGTCGGCTCTGCCGCCATCGAAAATGAGGGATCAGGGGCAGGCTTCACGGTGCCGTTCAGTTCCCTCTCTTGCTTTGCGTCTTGGCCTTCTGCCATTCGGGAGGCGGGGTCGCCCCCCGTTGGCGGGAGCGGTGCGATCGCCCATCCTAGAGCCGCGAAGGCACGGGCACGGGCCTGATCTTCTGCCACCTCGATCGCCTCATGAGCTGCTAGCCCAGTTGCACAGCCAGCCGATGTGGTGACTACGGTGACTTTGACCACAAAGCGATCGCGCTGCACCAGCAAGACATCACTGGTGATATGGGCATCGGGATAGCGATCGCGAAATGCTTGGAAAGATACGGTCATCGTGGCCCTAAACGAATCCTCTCTAACAGGATTGAACCATGCTGTCAGTTTCTCACCAATCACCCCAACCCGGGACCACCAGTATGGCCCCAGGGAAATTAACAGCTGCCAGCCCACTCGATTGACCGGCTAGACAACCACTAAAAGACGATTGCTCTCAGTCAGCTTGCAGCGATCGCCCCCAGGTTGAAGCTCCGAGCCACACTACCAAGCACTACATAGGGTGTCCGCTAGGAGCCCATCATCCCCTATTGAAGCTTTGTGTAGAGTAGAATCGCTGGTTGATTGAGCAGTTATATTGGCCCTGAACAGCCTGATAAATCCGCATACAGACGAACTCAACCTCGATTAAGTTCCAGGAAATAGATTTAACTTTAGCTTAAACACCCCAAAAGCTTCCCTTGGGGTTTGTTGGAGTTGGTTTTAATCTTGAACCAGTACGGTACACGGTGGTTTTGAGTTTTGATAACTCCACGGAGTGTGCTGTATGTTTGCTAACGGAATGAAAGTTGCTGGTGTTTTGACTGCTGTAGCCGCAACCATTGGTTTTGCGGCAGCAACGTCTGCCCAGGCCCAAGTGTCTGGCACTGTTGTGATTGATGGTTCGAGCACGGTCTACCCCATCTCTGAAGCGATGGCTGAGGACTTCATGGCAGAGAATCCCGATGCGCAGGTGTCGGTAGGTGTCTCCGGTTCAGGCGGTGGTTTCTCCAAGTTTTGTGCAGGCGAAACTGACATTTCCAACGCCTCCCGTGCGATCAAGCCAGAAGAAATCGAAGCTTGTGCGGCTGAAGGCATTGAATATATCGAAGTTCTGGTTGGCACCGATGCCCTGGCAGTGGTGGTGAACCCTGACAACACCTGGCTGAATAACATCACTTTGGAAGAATTGCAAACCTTATGGGAGCCTGCGGCTGAAGGCACCATCACTCGCTGGAATCAAGTGAATGCTAGCTGGCCTAACGAACCGATTGCGCTCTACGGCCCTGGTACAGACTCGGGTACGTTTGACTACTTTACCGAAGAAGTCATGGGTGAGTCGGGTGCCAGCCGCGCGGACTACACCGCAAGTGAAGATGACAACATCTTGGTGCTTGGGGTTTCCCGTGATGAGAACGCGATCGGCTACTTTGGTCTTGCCTACTATTTGGAAAACCAAGATGTGCTACGCAATGTCAGCATCGAAGGTGTACCGGCCTCTTTCGAGACGGGTAAAGACGGTACGTACCCTCTAGCTCGTCCTCTGTACATCTACATCAGCAAGGAGGCTCTACAGCGGCCCGAAGTTGACGCTTTTGTCGAGTATTACATCACGACGGCTCGTGACACCGAAATCGTCACTGAAGTCGGTTACATCCCCGTCACTGACGATGATTATGATGCCGCTCTGGGCCTGTTCTAGGTCCGTTTAATGGAAGCTTGACCGCGTAGGTAAACGCCCCAAAACAGATCTCATTGTTTTGGGGCGTTTCTAGCTTGGTTAGCGTCACCGATGCCGATGCCATCCTCCCGTCAGCTAGCGGTTCAATGAGTTGCCTCCAGTCCTCTGTATTTCGACATCACTACGGCTGCTCCAATTGCGAGCCCCCCCCACAGCATTCATCTTGAGCAGGCATGTCTGACTTAGATACCCTCGAAAAAATAGACGCGCCTCAGTCTCCTCCTGCTTCCAAAATCCCGTCGCGCCGTTGGTCTTGGCAGGGGTTGATTGCCCCTTTGATGGGCATTTCCATCCTGCTACACGGGGCGCTTTTGTTTGTCCCCTTCCCTACTAAAGAAGCCCCCACTGAAGTCGAGGAGTTGGACGAACCGTCCCCCCCAGAGGATGAACCCATCGACATTCTGAGCTTGGCCGATGTGCCCTTGCCAGAGCCGCCTTCGGAACCGTCGCCAGCGGTCGAGCCGCCCAGCACCGCTAGCCCCCCGCCGCCGGATGCCGTGCCGCCCGTTCCTGACCCTAACGAGATTCCTGAACCGCTGCCCTCCGAAGCAGGGGTTGAAGAGGCACCCGCTGCTGCGGAGGTTGATCCTGACCCCCCTTTGGCAAATTCTTTTGATCCGGCCCGCCAGCAAGCCTTGTTGGGGCAAACTGGGAGCATCAATGTGGAGTTTGATGACACCGAGCATTTTCCGGCTAACGTTTGGGATTTAGGCTATTTGGATAGTTGGGGACCGGAAAAGATGGGTTGCTTTTTCAGTCAGATTGACAGTACCAGCTACCAGTTGCCGCCAGCAGCGCAGAGGCTCAAATTTTTCACCCGCAACTATGCGTTTGTGGTTCAGCAAGATCTGCCTGCCACCTTTCCTGGACAAGACCTTTTAGAAGACCCCAATGGTTATTGTGGCGAACAATTTTTCGAGGTTCAGGAAGGGGGCAGTGCCATTATGTACGTATCAGCGCTCAAGGTCGGGTTAGGGGATCCGCCGGGCAGCATTGTTTTGATATTTTGGACATCGGATCCCCGGTTGGGATGATTGTCTGTGCCGATCTGATTTGTGCCCTGGCTACACGCGGTTGGTCGAAATCAAATTTGCCGCTTTTAGGAGTTTTTCTGCATAACCCGCTATGAAATTGCCCTCTCTGCCTCAGTCAAAACGTCCACTTTGGCAGTTTTTGCTGCCGCCAATGTTGTTGTTGTCTTTGGGGCTGCATGGGCTGGTGCTGTTTGTGCCAATGGCTCCCTCTGAAGAGGATTTGGTGCCGCCTCCCGATGCTGAAGAAGACGGTATTGCCATTACCAAGGTTGATCCGCCGGGGGTGAGCCGTCCGTCCCTCCTGACTGAATCCCCTACCAGCGTACAGGCGACGCCTAACTCACTCCCCGGCGGCAGCGGCAATGGGGCTTCGGCGAGCAGCAGGCCACCCCAAAGAGCCGCAGCAAACCGGCCCTCTGACCCTAACCGAACGCCATCCACGACGAGCGGACGTCGTCCCCGAGCGGCTGGGACCAGGCAGAGCGATCCCCCAGAAACGTCCGCCACGACCCCTAATCCGACCGTGACGGTACCCGACCTGCGCCCCGACCCCCAGGCGAACCCTGCCGGGTCAACCGTGGACAATCCGAATCCCTCGGCTCCGACGGTAGAGGCGCGATCGCAGGCCAATCGGACCCAGTTTCTCAGCTACACGGATATCTTTTCTACCTATCAGGGGCTGCAGCTCAATACCCCAGAGGAAACGGCGGAGCGGCGCAATCTCTGGCTCCGCAGTTTCACTGACCAGGGGGGCGAGTATGCGGGTCTGGAAATTCAGCCGCTCACTTTGCCTGACCCCATCCCCTATGAATCCGGAATTTGTCTTCCAGGTTCGCCTAATACGGCGCAGATGCTCGTGCTGGTGGAAGCTGACGGCACCCTCAACAAAGACATCATGACGCTGCAATCGACGGGATACCGCAAATTCAACCAGGCAGCCCAACGATTGGTCGAAACTCACTCGTTTGCTGAGGCGGCTCAACCCCAGGCTTATCTCGTTGACGTGGCGGTCGATTATGATGAGGCGGACTGTGAGTGGCCCCCGGCATTTGCAGCTTTGCCCGATGAGTATTTCGCCCTACTCGATAGCTACCGGGGGCCGGAACTGACCACCCTCGCTGAAGCCGAGGAGGCCCAAGCAGATTGGCTCACGACCCTGACCGCAGCAGACCGTATCACCACCGCTGAAGCGAATGAGTTAGAAGGTTTTCAGGCGCAGGTGTCTTACCCCGACAATATCTGCCTGCCCATCGAACCGACTGAGACCCGCTGGGGCGTAGTGGTTGACGCTGAAGGGACGATTCAAGGCAAAGCGAAGCAACTGCGATCGACGGGGTATGGGGTTTTTGACGATCGCGCCCAAGCGATCGTCGAAGGCATCGACTTTCCTGAAGCTGAGTCGCCCCAGGCATACGTCATTACTATTCCCACGGGATACAACCGCACCAATTGCCAAAAACTGAGTTCTGAACGCTTCGAACTCACTGATCAAGCCTCAACTGCTGGCGATCGCCGCAACGCGCCAAGCGCTGCCCGAGGTTCCGAGCCTGCCGCCGCTGCCACTGGAGCCGCCTTCGACCCTGACCAGCAAGCCGCCATTATCGCCGCTGGCCGGCAAGCCGCTGAAGATGACCCACTGGGGGCACTGAACAACGATCCCGGCTTAGCGCTGGCCGTGCTGGACAGTGGTTGGCCAGAATCCATTGATCGGGCCTGCTTCCTGGCCGAGTCAGACGCCAGCGACCTGGTGCCGGCAGAGGGCGCAGCAGACGTCGTCATCCTGTCTCAAAATACCGAAAGAGCACCGGAAACTGTCGCAGCCTTCTACGGTGCAGAACCTAGTCCCGCCGGTGACTATTGTGGGGCTCCCTTATACGAATTAAAAGTGCAAGGCGTTTCTCAGCTATTGGCGTCGCTGGTGGGCTTTGGCGCTGGGAACTCAAATACGCTATTGGTCCTCTGGCAAACGGATCCGCGTTAAGGGATGGGTGGGGCGGTGTCGCTTTAGGGATGCTTTTACCTTGCGCACATCTCTCAACAGCCGCTTGGGGCGAATTTCGCTAGCCGCGATCGCTAACCAGCAATCACGGTAAGGTTGCTAACATACTCTCAAGAAGTGCCTTGCAGTTTTTCAGGGGCGGCAACATCAGGGTGTGTGATTAACGGCAGATTTCAGTTATTTGAGTGCTTAATTCGTGAGCGCTAGACCAGTCCACCCAGCGCCAACCAGTCCATCAGCGGGCGATCGCCGAAAAAATCCTCAGTTGACGGCAACGCCTCACCAGCGTTCCCGTCGCTCTTTTTGGCGCTGGTCAGGGGGCCTGGTAACCGTCTTGGGCGCATCGGCCTTGCTGCATCTAGCGGTGCTGCGAATTCCGATCGCGGAGTCAATAGTGCAGCGCCCATCGCGCCCTCAGTCTCCCCCAGCGGCAACCTCTACTGGCGATCAAAAGTCAACTCCGATGCCTGTCTCAGTGCTGCCATCCCGATTGCCTGCGCCAGACTCGGAAGTTGCATCTGCCGAACCATCATTAACGCCCCCCCCTCCGGTTGACCCTGATCCCATTACTTCCCCGTCTGCTCGTCAAGCGGGCCAAAACTTTTCGCCCCCCCGCCCCGCATCGGCTCCAAAGCCAGATACCGGGTTGGATGCGGCCAATGATTCAGCCGCCACTGGGCCAGATCCGAGAACCTCTCCTGGGGAGGATCCAGTTCTAGCATCGCCGATCGCTGATCCAGCCACCGCCAAAGCTCATCTGCTGGAGACGCTGCCCTTATTGCCAGCCGCCAACCCTGCCCTCGATCAGGGGCTACCGACCCCAGTGGCTTTTCAGCAACCCGGCAACGCCATTTGCTTTCTTGACCCTGCCGGAGGACTCGCTTCAGGAGTTGCCACCTTTACCCGTTTTGAGGTTGACCCAGCCACGCTACTCAACGACTATCTGCCAACTGCTTATCCGGCTGAGGGGCTGACGTTCGAAACCGACGAGCCCTTCTGCGGTGAAACTTATATCAAAGCCATGACCGCTAGCGGTGAGATGGCTGTGGCCCTCAGCTTAGTCAGCCTGGAAGCCTCAACCTTTCTCGTCATTTGGGATATCCCGCCTCAGTGAGCTGTCCGGTGGCAATCGGCAGCATATAGATTTGATCCGCAAAGTTTAGCTGCCGCCTAATGGCTCGCGATCGGTCAAAATCTCGTATCCCGTCTCAGTGACCAGAACCGTGTGCTCAAACTGGGCGGATAAGGAGCGATCGAGGGTCACAACGGTCCAGCGATCGCTCAAGGTGCGGGTGTGTTTGCCCCCGGCGTTCAAAATCGGCTCGATCGCCAGGGTCATCCCGGCTTCTAGCGTGACGTTAGGCAGTTGCCGGGTACGAAAGTTGAAGACCGATGGCGGTTCGTGCAAATTGCGCCCCACACCATGGCCGACATAATTTTCCACAATGCTAAAACCTGCCGCCGTCGCCACATCTTCAATCGCTCCGGCGATGTCCATTAAGGTATTGCCCGCCTTGATCTGCGCAATCCCCGCATAGAGCGCTGCCGTTGCCGTAGCAATGAGCTGTTGGGCGGGTTTTGACACCTGGCCCACCGGAATAGTAATACACGAATCGCCATGAAAGCCTTCAAAATAAGCCCCCGTGTCTACCTTTAAAACATCGCCCGACCGAATGATCTTGCGCTGACGGGGAATGCCGTGCACCACTTCATTATTGAGACAGGCGCAAATGCTCCCCGGAAACCCGTGGTAGCCCTTAAAGCTTGGGGTCGCTCCCAGTTCCCGAATCCGCGCTTCGGCGTAGGCATCGAGATCAGCGGTGGTCATGCCGGGCTGCACCCGTTGAGCGATTTCGTGCAGCACGGTGGCGACAATTCGCGAGGCCTGACGCATGGTGGCAATTTCGGCTTCAGTTTTGAGTTCAATACCTCGTCCGCGCCGCCGTCGGGTGCGGGTGGGAGAACTGGGTCGGGAGAGTAGTTGGGTCAGCAGATTCATAAATCAAGCGGCGATCGCAAACACTAAACAGGTAATGGAGCGGTCTATCGAGCCGCTACGCCAACAACCGCATAGCAACCTCAATATTTCTATATTTCACTAGAGCAGTGTAACCTGATGCCTGATTCATTAGCGGCGATTCCATATTCCTATGGGATGGAATTGTGGACCGAGCGGGCGCTGCCGTTAATGGCCCTCAAGCCCCACAAACGGCTCTATTTTCAGCCAGGTCTCTGAGCTCTATCCTTGATGCAGCAAGCGGTCTAGCCTTGTTGTCACCCTTTAAAGACCATGCCAGAATCCTTGGGGAAACTGACTGCATCTTAACTTCCTCTACCCGTCATTACCGCTTTGACTGCCCCCTAGCCGCGATCGCGCCCCCCTTGAGCCGTAACCCGGTGTGTATTCTTCCTCCCGCATTTCCGTGAATGGCGAAGCCTCTGTTGCTGGGGACGCCAAATTTTCATCCCTCTGTAACGCACCGTGACAACCCTTAACAGGGGTGATCACCCTTTGAGACATTGCGGGCAGTCTATAAAGTACAAATCGGGTGTATCCCCCTTTCGTGAATTTATGCCCCTCATCCCCCAACCCCTTCTCCCACGGAGAGAAGGGGAACTGGAGTTCGAAGTCCCTCTCCTCTCGGGAGAGGGATTTAGGGTGAGGACTACGCAACTCAAATGCACTCACTGAGTATTTTGTCGAAAGTGGGATGCTCCCGTACAAATCCGGCCCCTCGCAACTACCCATATGACCCTGCCCTACACCGCCGAGCCCCCCTCTAACCGACAGTTGCCCCCTGCGTTTTTACAGTTACAGGAGCGCATTCTGAACCACACCGCTTGTGTGGGCGTCATTGGTTTGGGATATGTTGGATTGCCCTTTGCGGTAGAGAAAGCCAAAGTCGACTTTCCCGTCATCGGCATCGAGCAAAACCCGAAGCGAGCTGAACGGGTGAACCAAGGCGACAACTATATTGACGATGTCGATAATGACGAACTCAAAGCCTTAGTCGAAGCTGGTAAGTTACAAGCCTTGACCAGTTTTGATCGGGTGATCGACATGGATGTCATTGTCATTTGTGTCCCCACGCCGCTGACTAAAAACCTGACGCCGGATCTGTCTTACATCGAAAAGGTGACGACGGAGATTGCTCACCATTTGCGTCCAGGGCAACTCATTTCGTTGGAGTCAACGACCTATCCGGGCACTACGGATGAAATTATGCGGCCCATCTTAGAACAGTGGAGCGGGCTCAAGCAGGGGCGCGATTTCTTCTTGTCCCATTCTCCGGAACGGGTTGATCCGGGCAATCAGCGCTACACCACCAAAAATACGAACAAAGTGGTGGGAGCTTCTGATCCCCTCTCGCGGGAAATTGCGGCGCTGTTTTATCAACAAACGATTGACCATGTGGTGCCGGTGAGCAGTGCCAAGACGGCAGAATTGGTGAAAATTTTTGAAAACACCTTTCGCGCGGTTAATATTGCCCTAGTGAATGAGTTAGCTTTGCTGTGCGATCGCATCGATATTGATGTGTGGGAAGTGCTCGATGCGGCCAATACCAAACCTTTTGGCATTATGCCCTTTTATCCGGGGCCAGGGGTGGGCGGCCACTGCATCCCCATCGATCCCCACTATCTAGAATGGAAGGCGAAAGAGGTCAACTTCAGTACGCGATTCATCGCGTTGGCTGGGGAAATCAATCGCCGGATGCCGTCTTTTGTGCGCAGCAAAGCATTTCGGGTGCTCAATCAGTTAGGCATTGCGCCTTCTCGTTCTAACATTTTGGTGATCGGCGTTACCTATAAAAAAGACTTGGCCGACTGGCGCGAATCTCCCGCCATTTCAGTGATTGAGTCGCTGGCGAGTGAGCAAGCCACCATTCAGTACCATGATCCCTACGTTTCCCGACTGCAAGTGGGCGATCGCTGGTTAGAAAACACTGACCTGACGGCAGCAGCGATCGCCCATGCCGATCTCGTCATCATCACGACTGAACACAGCCAGATCGATTTTGAGTGGGTGCTCCAACATGCCAAAGCTATTTTGGACACGCGGGGCGCAACTCGCCATTTGGCTGATCCGGATCAGAAGGTGACGCTGCTATGACTCCAGTCATTGTGGTGGGTAGTGGTCACTGGGGACAAAACCTGGTGCGCAACTTTGAGAGCCTCGGTAGCCTCGCTGGCGTGGTGGAAATTGATCCGGTGCTGCGGGACCGGGTCAGAAGCAACCATCCTCAAGTGACGGTCTATGAGTCTCTGGAACCGGCTCTAGCGACCGATGCCGCCGCGATCGTGTTGGCCACCCCCGCCCCCAGTCACTTTGACCTGGCGATGACGGCATTGCGGACCGGCAAAGATGTGTTTGTCGAAAAGCCGATGACCCTCAAGGCGTCAGAAGCCCGGCAACTAGCAGAGTATGCCGATGCTCACAACCGGGTACTGATGGTGGGGCACTTGCTGCTCTACCAACCGGCGATCGCCTGGCTGCGCAATTATCTGCGATCGGGCCAGGCGGGTGTGATTCAGCATGTGGCGACACAGCGGCTCAACCTGGGCAAAGTCCGCACTACGGAAAATGTGTGGTGGTCTCTTGCGCCCCACGACATCGCGATCGTGCTCGACCTACTCGGTCATCCAGAACTGGCATCGGTGCAGGCAGTGGGACATGCTCGACTGCAAGCGGGGATTGCCGATGAGGTGCAGGCTGATCTGGCGTTTACGTCGGGGCAAACGGCGCATCTCCATTGCTCCTGGCAGTGGCCGCTGAAGCAGCGGGGGACGGTGGTGATCGGCGATCGCCAAATGCTGGTGTACGACGAGATTCAGCAGTCGGTGACAGTGTATGACAAGCGCATTGATGGGCAGTTAAATGCGGTGGATGAGGGAGCCAAAGTGATTGATATTGCCGATGCCCAACCGCTGAGATTGGAATGCCAGCACTTTTTAGACTGTTTGGCGGCCCGCCAACGTCCCCACTCAGATGGGTGGAACGGCGTTGCAGTCGTCAATATTCTTGAACAAGTGGAGGCAGTGCTCCATGGCTGACTTTTTTGCCCATGCAACCGCTTGTATTGATGCGGGTGCTCAGATTGGCGATGGCACTAAAATCTGGCACTTTTGCCACGTCATGCCCAAGGCCACAATCGGCAAGGACTGCTCGCTAGGGCAAAACGTTTATGTGGCGAACGGCGTTGAGATCGGTGACGGGTGCAAAATTCAAAATAATGTGTCGCTTTATGAGGGGGTGATTTTAGAAGATTACGTGTTTTGCGGCCCCAGCATGGTGTTTACGAATGTCAAGACGCCTCGCTGTGAATTTCCCCGTAACACTTCTCAAGACTATCTGACCACGCGAGTGAAGCGAGGCGTTAGCATTGGAGCAAATGCCACGATTGTCTGCGGAGTGACCTTGCATGAGTATGCGTTTGTCGCTGCCGGAGCAGTGGTCACCAAAGATGTTCCTGCTTATGCGATCGTGTCTGGTATGCCAGCTACAATCACCGGCTGGATGAGTGCCTGCGGCGACGTGCTGGAGTTTGATAAAGAGGGGATTGCGATCGATTCGTTGCAGGTCAAGTATCAAAAGCGATCGGTTCTAGAAGTTCGTCAGGTGAGCTAACGACGATGGCAGAGTCTCTTTACGATACAGATTTTTATACTTGGACTCGCCAGCAGGCAGATTTGCTACGCCAGGGGAAGCTAGATTTACTCGATCAGGGTCACTTAATTGAGGAAATTGAGGACTTGGGCAACCGGCATTATGACCAACTAGAATCACGTCTGGTGCAGTTGATGGCGCACCTTTTGAAGTGGCAGGTACAGCACTGGCAGCGCTCTAATAGCTGGCGGGCGACGATTCGGGTGCAAAGACTGTCTATCGAAAAGTTATTGCGTCGCAACCCAGGGTTAAAGTCTCGCATTGCTGAAGCAATGGCCGAAACTTGGGAAGAAGCAAGACTAATGGCCATTGCCGAAACTGGCTTGCCCGATGAACAATTCCCCGAAGACTGCTCCTATAGCTTTGACCAAATCATGAACCCCAACTTCTGGACCGACTCTCTACCCTCGTAGGGTAAGTGAAGCGTAGCGGAACTCAACAAACCCTAAAAACCGCACTGAAAGCCATTCCAAAAATGAATTAGAGATGGTAGACACACCTTAGGCAATAGATAGTACTAATGAGCGTTAATGATGCTATTAAACGAGCACTACCTAAAAACTCTTTTGTTCGTAGTGTTCTAGTGTTAGGAGGTGGTACGGCAGGATCACAGGCTATTTTGATTCTGTCGGCACCTTTGCTAACTCGTCTATACAGTATTGAAGCGTTTGGCGTTCTTGCTGTATTTATGGCATTTCTTAGCACCATCAGCGTAATTTCTAGTCTTCGTTATGAACTAGCTATACCAATTGCAGAAGATGAGGAGGAAGCAGTTCATGTCGTGGTTTTGGCACTTGTAATAGCTTTTTTGATATCAGCCTTAACGCTCTTAATAGTTGCTTTATTTCACCAAGCTATTGCCAATTCAGTCAATGTCCCGGCTTTAGAAAACTATCTTTGGCTGCTCCCCTTGAGCTTATTGTTGCTTAGCACTTATCAAATTTTCAACTACTGGGCCATACGGATTAAAGCGTTTCAAGCCATTGCAAGAACGAAGCTAATCCAATCAGTTAGTTCGATGACCATCCAGATTGGAGGTACAGCATTTGGCCCTCTAGCTTTAATTCTGGGCAATGTTGTTGGCCAAGGGGCTGGGATGACTTCCTTGGGAGCTTTAGCGATCAAAAGTCGCTGGCCCATGTTTAGGGCTACCCAAATAAAAGATTTGTCCTGGGTTGCCCAGCGACATCGCAAGTTTCCTCTCTTCGCCACATGGAGTGGTTTACTCAACTTAGTTGGTACACAATTGCCACCCATTCTGTTTGCGGTATTTTTTAGCCCTGCTGCAGCTGGTTTGTATGCTCTTGCAAATAGAGTACTGTCTTTACCCATGACGTTTGTTGGGCAAGCCATTGGAAATGTATTTTTTGCTAAAGCTGCAGATGCCCGTAGAGATGGCAATATTGATGTTTTAGTAGCACAAGTCCACGAAAAACTAGCTCAAATTGCTATGCCACCTGCTCTATTATTGGCTGTGGTTGGACCAGATTTATTTGCCTGGGTATTTGGACCGGAGTGGAGAGAGGCAGGTGTATTTGCACGCCTTATGGCACCAATGCTCTATTTTCAGTTTGTTTTATCGCCAATTTCAACTATATTCAGTGTCTTGGATAAACAGGAGCAAGGTATGTTACTGCAAGGCATGATGGTAATGGTACGTTGCTCAGCACTAATCATGGGTGCATGGTTAAACGACTTAAGACTTGCTATAATCCTTTTCTCTTTGGGAAGTGCGATTTCGTACTTTATCTTTTTGCTTTGGAGTATGTGGATTGCAGGAAATTCCGTCTTTGCTGTTGCTATCAAACCGTCACTTCACGCTTTTAGCCTAAGCGCAGCATTAATTAGCCCTTTATTTATTGCTGTTATACTCCCCTCAAATTTACTTGCTGTTACAGGATCAATAATAGCAACAACACTACTATTTTCAGTGCACTTTTCAAAGCTTCTTAAAAATTCATTAAGCTGAGGATTCTCAGATAAATATTCCTTGAAATTCAACATGAAAAGCGAAAAATCAAGAAGGATAAACACATGGAATACAAATCTAAAATTATTGATGGACACACGCTTGTTTACAGTTCAGACTGGATTCACAAAATAGAATCTCTTGCTCATTGGACTTACTATTGGCATCAAGCAAGCCTAGTTGAGCAACACTTTGCAAATGACTGTAAACTTCTTGAAATAGGAATAGGGACGGGTTTTTTAAGCAACTACCTGAAAAGTAGAGGAAGAACAGTACACACTTTAGATATCGATGCTGATAAAAAACCAGAATTTTGCGCTGATGCCTCTGGCTTCGACTATAAATCTTTGAATTTAGACGGAGTATTAGCATTTGAAACACTTGAGCATCTTCCACTATCTTTAGTTGAAAAAGTTATTAGTTCGCTCGCTGCTAGCCACGTTCCGAGAATAATTTTTTCAGTCCCCTGGAGTAATCGAATGCCTTTTTACTTAAAGGTAAAACTTCCTCGAATAACTGAATTTTGTTTTTCCCTCGTGCTCCCTCGCTTAGCTATTTCGACACCCGCACATTTTTGGGAACTGTCAGCCTTTTCGAAAGATCTGGGAAGGAAGAGACTAATTAGAAAGAATGATTTAACTAGATTGTTCTCGAAACACTCTTATGATTTAAAGCAGCTAGAGCGAGTAAACTACATACAGTTTTACCGAGCAGATCTTAGAGAGTAGGTGCTTGAATGCTGAATTCTCGGCCACATGCTTTCAAGTCTATGAAAAACAGAAAAACCTCAATCAGATGAATAAATATTCAGATGAAACTTTTGGAATTGTTGATTTAAAGAGACGGTTTCGTAAGCTAAAGCAAGTGCTAGTCCGTAAAAGCCTTAAAATAATGAATTCTGGGCTTCATCTCTCTAGCAAAATCTTCGTCAAAAGTAATGCTGAAGATTATCCCTTACCTTATCCTCCTATTTTTATTATTGGCGCTCCACGTTCTGGTAGTACATTACTTTGTCAAGTCTTGACCGATTATTATGATATTGGTTATCTGTCAAACCTTCACTGTAAATTCTATGGAGCACCTCATTTAGTAGAGCGTTTATTTCATCCTTCAATGAAGGATTATCATAAGCAAAAATATACGTCTTACCATGGCCAAACACAGGGTTGGTTCGCACCCAGTGAATGTGGAGAATTTTGGTATCAATTTTTTCGTCGAAATCCGCCTTACGTTACATTATCAGATGTAGATGAACGAAAAATGATATCTATGAAAAACTCTGTTGGGAAGCTTGCCGGTGCCGCTCAAAGACCAATTTTATTTAAAAATCTCTATTGTTCGCTACGATTGAAACCCATTGGTAAATACTTGCCGGAATCAGTTTTCATCGTTGTTACTCGTAAAGTAATCGACAATGCCCATTCTATTTTGGAAGGGCGGAAGAAAGCTTTAGGAGTTTATGATGAATGGTGGTCGGTTGAACCTCCCGAAGTGGAGAAATTTAAACTGTTGCCTCCGCATGAACAAGCGGTTGAACAAATTCACAGTATATACGATTTGATAGCCAAAGATGAAAATGAGATTGGCAAAGACAAGTTCTTATGGATAAGCTATGAATCTCTTTGTTCCAACGTTAGGAGCACAATAGAGGAAATATCAGAATTCCTATCGCGCAATAATGTTGATTTAGAGCAACGTATCGATACCAATGGCTTGCCTAGTTCCTTTGAAAAACGTGAAGAGGTTAGGATAGATTCAGCGTTGTATGATGAATTAATAAAATATGTCGAAAGTCGACAACTCAAGTCCAAGGCGAGGTTGCAAGGATAATGGTTGACGAAATTCCTCAAGTTAATAGCATTTTTCAACAACCTTGGTGGCTTGAAGCAACCTCCCCAAGGCAATGGGGTGTAGTAGAAATTGAGAAATCATCTAGCATTGTTGCGAGGTTACCTTATGTAATTAAGCGAAAGCAGGGACTCAAACTGCTAACCATGCCTAAACTTACCCAAACGCTAGGTCCCTGGTTAGCCCCCTCTACGGCAAAATATTCTAAACAGTTAGCTCAGCAAAAAGACTTAATTAACTCTCTAATAGAAAAATTACCTCCATTTGATTATTTTTCACAGAACTTTCACTACAGTATCCAGAACTGGTTGCCGTTTTATTGGAAAGGCTTTTCTCAAACAACAAGATATACTTATACGCTAAACAACTTAACTGATCTAGATTCTCTTTGGGCTGATTTTCAAGAAAATATTCGGCGAGAAATCCGAAAAGCAAAGAAGAAAATCGTCGTTAGATCTGATTTATCTCTACAAAAGTTTATCTACTTAAATGAGCTAACTTTCAAACGTCAAGGTATTGATTTACCTTATACCAAAGAGTTGGTTCATCGAATTGATAAAGCATGTATTGACCATCAATCCCGAAAAATATTCTTTGCGGAAGATAGCCAGGGAGTTATCCAGGCAGCCATTTACATTATCTGGGATCAGAAATCAGCGTATTATCTAATGGGTGGCTCTGACCCAGATCTTAGAAATAGTGGAGCTAACAGTTTACTGATGTGGGAAGCTATCAAGTTTGCCTCGACCGTTACTCAAAGTTTTGACTTTGAAGGCTCAATGATTGAACCGGTAGAGCGTTTTTTTCGAGCCTTTGGTGCAAAGCAAGTTCCCTATTTCCAAGTGTCGAAAATGAGCAAGCGGGCAAAGGTACTTGCCACAGGGCGAGATTTTTTCAAAGCCTCCTGGGAATTATTCAAATGATAATCGTGAAGGTTCCAGAAAACTATTTCTCTGAAAGGATATACATACTAAATGTTGTTCTTAACAATTTCCTGGGACTAAATTTCACAATTCAGGCTGAAAACAGAAAAGGGTTATGCATTTCACTTACAACCTCTAGTACTAGTCACGAATTAATCCTCACAGACGACTTTTTCCAAACGACCGCTCAGCAGTGGTTAACAGTCTCCTCCTTACCTCAGCAACCTCTCAGCCTCTGGAATTCTCATGAAATTAGTTTCTTCAGTATTTTGAAGGAACAGAATGTTCCTGTTATTTATGGGCATCCTCTCCCCAATCAAAATTTCATTCAGGTAGAGAATGGTTGTATCCGGCTCGGTATCGACATCTTCGGCTCTATTTTCTTCATGCTCACCCGCTACGAAGAGTATGTAAAACCAGACCGAGACCAGTTCGATCGCTTCCCCGCCACCGCATCCCTTGCCTATCAAGAAGGCTTTCTCCATCGTCCCATCGTTAATGAGTATGTTGAAATCCTCTGGGCCTGCATGAAAAAGCTCTGGCCAGGGCTAAAACGCAAGCCTCGCCAGTTCAAAATGCAGGTTAGCCACGATGTTGATCTTCCTTATCAACATGCTTTTACGGGGTTGCCTTTACTCGCCCGCAATGTTGCAGGCGAGTTGCTCAAACGCCGCAAGCCCAGACAGGGGCTCTCCCGCATTTGCACCTGGAGCCAGGTAAAGCAAGGCAACTTATCCGCCGATCCCTTCAACACCTTCGACTGGCTCATGGATCTCAGCGAAAAGCATGGTCTCACCAGTGCCTTTTACTTCATCACCGATACCACCGACCACAAACGAGACGGTAACTATGATATCCGCCATCCCCTAATCTGCCAGCTCCTCCAGCGCATCCACCAGCGGGGCCACGAAATTGGCCTACACCCCAGTTTTAACACTTACCTGGATGCCGTCCAAACCCACAAAGAGTTTGAAATCCTTCGCCAGGTCTGTGTAGAAGCAGGCATCGAGCAAAACTCTTGGGGTGGACGCCAACATTGTCTGCGTTGGAAGGTACCCTTGACCTGGCGTTGCTTGGAGAATTCAGGGCTGAGCTATGATTCAACTCTAACTTTTGCCGATGTAGCAGGTTTTAGATGTGGTACCTGTTATGAATATCCTGTTTATGATGTAGAAAGTCGGGAATCGCTTGACTTGGTAGAGCGTCCACTAGTTGTCATGGAATGTAGTGTTTTGAATAGACAGTACATGGATATGGAGAAGGATCTCCTCCGTGCTTTTAATCATATTAGAGATCTAAAGATGGTTTGCAGACAATTCAAGGGGGATTTCACGTTACTTTGGCATAATAGTATGTTACATAATGTAGATCTAAAAAGCCTTTATAGTGACATACTCTCTGCTTGAAAGGTCATTATTTGCGTTGAATTATATTGGGCATGATAGATCTATATGTTAAAAGATAGAAGACTCAACATAGATAGAAGTAATGGCATATCTCCTGGTGTTTATTTGATTGTTATTGGGTCTAGCATTGGAGGGACCGAGAAGCGGTTTTTAGAAATATGGAATTATTTTCAAGAGCGAGAAATTGAGAATGTAGTGCTGGTGGTTTCAGAGGAATTACTTAAAAATGCGATGGATATAGACTATCTTAAATATCTGAACGGAGGTAACAAGAATGTTGTGATTCTTAAAGGTGGTCGTTTTCGTGATGCCTTCTTTGACTTGATTAAGCTTACAAGTACTAGCTCTAAAGAATCTATATTTCACTATCCTGGAGTTTCAATTCCGTTTCTACACACAATCACAGGAAACAAGTTTATACTCTCAAATACAATCTCATCCTTTTTTGAGGGAGAGTATTCATCACTAAAAACAAAGACTATGTTTCTGGGCTCTGCTCTTACCGCATGGAAAATTGATATTTTAAACCCCTCTCAGCTTGAAGAATTCAACAATCGTTTTCCCTTTCTCAGTCATAATACAACTCTGACGCCTCAGAACTTTGTCAATCATGATGTCTATAAGCCCGTATTTCCTAAAAAGAACGACATTGTCTTTTTAGGCAGGCTCAGCGAAGGTGATACAAAAAATGTAATTCCTTTTGTTAGGTCTATTCCCCAAATAAATAAGGTTCTCTGCAAAAACAATGTGCAAGACTTTCGTTTCTTTATTTTAGGTCATGGCGTTTTGGCCAATCAGGTGAGAGAAATCCTGAATCATGAGGCTTATAAAGATATTCCAGTTATTTTTAAGTACGAGCCAAATCCTGGGGAAATTCTGGCAAGGTCTAAGATTATTTTGTCTTTGCAGAAGCACTCTAACTATCCTTCTAGAAGTCTCTTAGAAGGAATGTCATGCGGCAATGTTCCTATTGTTACCGATGTGGGAGAGACTAGATTAATTGCTAAAGAATCCTTCTCTAAATTTGTCTCGCCTGAGTTCACCCCGACAGAACTTGCACAAAGCATTCAATCCGTCCTCAGTATGGATGAACCTGAATTTGAGGAAAAAGCGAACTCTATTAGAACATTTATAATTGAAAACTATTCTATTCGTTTTCAGGCTCAATATTATTTAGATCTATATGAGCTAAACATTAAAGTCTAATAGTGTAATTATTTCAAGCTTCACCTTTCTATCACGAATTCTATCCGTTCGGGTCTACTCTAGAACCTTTATGGCTGCAGCAGGATTGTTTCTACCTGTCGCACAATTCTCCACTTTAGAGATAAACCATGGTTTCTTATCGGGATATTCTCTAAAAGACGCAGCGTTTCTCTTGCTAGTTTAAAGTTTCTTTGTTTGATATATCTAAAAGAACCAGCCAAAACAAACTGATTAAAATAATTGGTTTTACAATAATCTAACTCATCTTGCGGTAGCCAGTTCTGCGACTCAATCCAGTTAAATAAATTTATTAGTTCTTTTACAACAGACTTATTAAACATATTCATGGTGAGAGCATTTGCGTGTACTGTATAGTTGGCTGTAACTATTGGTATGCACAGCACTCCGCAGGCATGAAAAATCCTGACCCACAAGTGAATATCGGCAATACCGCCAACCGTTTCATCAAAATAACCTACTTGGTCAAAAATACTTCGCCGCAACACTATTCCCGGAAACCGCACAAAGGATGAATTAAATAAAACCTGCTTGAGTGCTTCTTCTCGATCCAGATATCGCTTTTCCTTGAAGTGCTGCCGTTTCTTTATGCGCTCTTGGGGAATCACTACATTCACCCCAAATAACAAAGCCCTGTATTCACCATTCTCCCGCAAAGCTACAAGAATACTCTCCGGCCCATCCGGCTCCAGATAATCATCGTCGTGAAGAATTAAAACAAATTCCCCTATAGCGATGTGCGCACAGTTGTTCCAATTCCCTGCCATGCCCAGACTGGGCGAATTAGATACATATCGCCGTGGCCCCAACCACTCAGCCATGCAAGCATTAAAGATTTCTTGGCAATCTGGCTTAGTTGAGTCATCTGACACAACAATCTCAAGATATTTTTGTTCCGCTGGGGGCAAAGTCATAATTGACCGCAGCGCTCGCTCAAACCACTCTGGGCGGTTATAGGCAGGGATCGCGACACTGAGGAGAGGAAAATTCAAGCCGTTAACTTCTCTTTGTAAAATTTTTCCTTGTTAAAGCTGCATAGAGCGTCGGGGTATGCTCAATCCATACCGTCGATCGCCTTAGCCGATGTAATCAAACCAAGCTGACTTTAATGCTGCTACTAGGATATCTCGCAGGACTTTGGGGAGTTAAATCAACAAGGCTAGCTGAGCTGCAGAACACTTATCCATAAATCCGCTAGAGCAGTGAGCTTTCAGCCATACCGTAAGGCATCAGGTAACGGTTTTGTGGGCTTGAACCGCTTCAATTTCAGTACTTGCAACAGTAAAAGCACCAAGTAGGCAGGATTCAAAAAAACGTATCGCTTCCAGAGGCGACTTGGTTCTTGAACCATGCGAAACAGCCACTCTAGCCCCCGCTTTTGCATCCAAGCTGGAGCTTGGGGCAGTAACCCCGCATGAAAATCAAATGCTGCCCCCACCGCCAGACAAGGGACACCAATCAGGTCGCGATTCTCGTAAACCCAGACCTCCTGACGGGGACAGCCCAAACCGACAAACACGATCGCCGCGCCACTCGCCCGAATTCCCTCGGCAATCTCGGCTTGCTCTTGTTCAGACACCTGCCGAAATTTCGAAGGCTGGTAACCTGCAACCAACAGCTGTGGAAATCGCGTCTGGAGATTAGTCTGTAACGCTGCTAAAACCGTCGATTGACTGCCATATAGGTAGATGGGTAGCCCTGCTTGAGCAGCGCGATCGCACACCTTGAGCATCAATGTTGGACCATAGACGCGATCGGGCAGAGCGATTTTATGAAGCCAATTCAGTGCCCAGCGCACCGGTTGACCATCGGGCACGACTAAGTCTAAGCTATTGAGCCGGTATCCCTGCTCCGCATCGAGCACTCCAGTCATGACCCCATGCACAGCCAGGGCTGCCCCCGCTAGAGGTTTACGAGCGGCGGCAGCCGTCAAAATGCGGTCTGTCGCGGCTTCATAATCTACTGCGTTAATCTGAATCCCCAAAACGCTATGCTTGCCCTGGTCAATCACGGCAATCACTCTCCCACAAGCGAAGGTTTCAACGGCCTAACCTAACCGATTTTTGAGATAAAGTCGTAAGCATCTTAACGCTCACTGTTGATGCTCAGCCGGATTGGTAACTTCACTAGCCATGCTTAGCAAAGCTCAGACCGATAGAGTTTCTTAATCTGATTAAGAAACCTCAGAGATGATAAAGTTTCCGGGCAATTTCGGAATACTAGCGATCAAGCCCCGTTAATCGTTACCCCCGATCGCCTGAATTATGGACTGCCATCGCGCCATCAAGGCCGTTATGAAACCCCGATCGCCCACCTCCCTTGACATTCGTGCGCCCCGACGGTTGCATCTCAAAGATGTGTTGAGCTGGCCGGTGCAGCGATCGCTGTTCCTCATGTTGGCCGATATCACTGCCCTCGCCCTGTCGTGGCAAATTGCTCGATCGCTGAACCAGTTTTTTTCACCCATTCCCGAGCAGTTGGTGTGGTGGCAGTGGCTGTCGATTCCCAGTCCGTTGTGGATTATGGGCGGCCTGACGCTACTGCTGTTTGCCTATGCCGGATTGTATGGGGCACAGCATCAGATCAAGAACTATTTGCAGGCGGGCAAGCTAGTCAGCCTGGTCTATCTGGCCTCGCTGGTGCTGATGTATTTTTACGATCCCAAGCTGGATTTGCCGCGATCGCTGTTCTTCTCGGCCTGGTTGAGCAGTGTGGTGCTGATTGTGCTGTTGCGACTGGTCAGCATTGCCGGATTGTATACGGTGGAGCGATCGCGATCGCCCCGCACTGTTTTCCTAATTGCGCCACCGCGACGCTTAAAGCCCCTTGCCGAAATCCTGTCTCAACGGGCTCATGTGAAAGTCATTGGGGCAGCTTTGCCCAGCACAGCGAACTCGCAAACGACCTTTCAAGCGATTTTGGCCTCACAAGCGCCCCTGGTGCTGGTGGAAAATATTCCCACCGCCGACCTCGCGTCAGAACTGTACTGGAAGCTGCGACGAGCGGGCATCGCCATGCAGTTGATCCCCAATAGCCGCGACATGCTCTACCGCCGGGGCACCCCCGAGACCCTGGCCGGACTCCCCACCCTGCGGATGGATGCCCCGTTGATGGGCAGTTGGGATTATCGCCTGAAGCGTTTGGTGGATTACGTCGGCACCAGCATTGGCGTGTTGCTCTTGGCCCCCGTGTTTCTGGGTATCGCCCTGGCAATTCGACTCGATTCCCCCGGTCCCGTTTTCTTCCGGCAAGAGCGGGTGGGGCTGCATGGTCAGCAGTTTTGGGTCTGGAAGTTTCGCACCATGTGTGCCGACGCCGATCGCTTGCAAGCTCAGCTAGAACAGCAAAATGAATCGGGTGATGGCATCCTCTTTAAGGTCAAGCGCGATCCCCGTGTGACTCGGGTGGGGGCTTTATTGCGACGCACCAGCCTGGACGAACTGCCCCAAATTTTTAACGTCTTATGTGGCGAGATGAGCCTGGTCGGGCCACGACCGTTGCCTGTGCGGGATGTCGCCCGGTTCGACGGCTGGCACCACATTCGTCACCAAGTGCTACCGGGGATCACTGGCCTGTGGCAGATCTCAGGCCGCTCTGACATCGACAGCTTCGACGATGTCGCCCGGTTAGACCTGCACTACATCGACAACTGGTCGCTGAACCTGGACCTGGAAATTTTGATAGAAACGTTGCGGATTGTGTTTGTGGGAAAGGGAGCTTATTGAGGAGTGTGAGGGTGGCAGGTTAGGTGTGGTAGATGAAAGTGGGTGGAGTGGGTAACTTGTCCCGCCTCTCAACCCCCAGCACCGATCCCCAGCACCCGATCCCCAATACCCGATCCCCAATACCCAATCCCCAGTACCCAGTACCCAACCCCCAGCACCGATCCCCAGCACCCGATCCCCAACCCCCAGTACCCCCCATGCTTTCCGATCCCTCCCAATCCCAGCCTTCCCAGTCCCCAAAGTCAGCAGTGACGAGTAATGCTGATGGCAATTTGTTGGTGCTGCTGGTCGGCATTTTCTATGTCTTGTTTTCGTTGATCAGCAGCAATCAAACGATTGTGTGGCCGTGGGTGGCGCTGTGGCAGGCGGCGCTGATTTTGCCGATGGTGTGGCTGCTGTGGCAGGTCTGGTATAAGCCGCTGGGGCGGTTTCGGTTGGGGAATGGCTTTGACTGGCTGGCGGCGATCGCCCTGCTCGGACTCGTGATTTCGACCCTGGCGACGGCGTTTCATCAGCCAGCGGTGTGGTACGGGGTCGGCGTGCTGAGTGGGCTGGCAGCGCTATATGGACTGGTGGGCTGGCTGACCGCAGGGCGGGTGCTCTGGCTGCTGCAGGCGCAGGGGTATCTGGCGCTGGTCTTTATAGCCAGCAGTTGGGGGCAGTGGTTTTGGCGCATCTATCGCCCGGAGCAGCAGCGCCTCGCGGCCTGGCGGGCTTATGGGCTAGAGCAAACCTTTAATATGAGTGCTCTGGGTCTGCAAAACTGGTTTCCCCTGGGGCACCAAAATTATGTAGCGGGTTATCTGATTCTGGTGTTGCCGCTGCTGGTCGGGTTGGCTCTGACCGCCAAAAACTGGCAGCGGGGGCTGTGGGGCACAGGCGCTTTGGCAGGACTGGTGGCGTTATACAGCACGAACTCGCGGGGGGGCACATTGGCGCTGTTGGGCTTTTTGGTGCCTATTGCGATCGGCGTTTTGCTGCTGGGGCGCATCTCGCGGCGCATCTGGTTGCCTGCACTGCTGGGCGGGGCGGCCCTCGTCGGGATTTTTATCTGGACGAATCCCCGCCTGAGTGGCTCGCTAGCGGCGTTGAGTCAGGGCAATGTGCAAGGCGGTGGCGTGACTTATCGGGTTATCACCAATGTGATTGGCTGGCGCATGGGGCTACAGTTGCCCTGGGCGGGGTTGGGCGTGGGCAGCGCAACCCATGTGTTTCAACGCTATCGACCCTTCTGGGCGGGACGAGAGGCGGAACTGCACTATCAGTTGCACAGTACACCGGCCCAGCTTTGGGGCGAGTTGGGACTCTGGGGCAGTCTGTTGCCGCTGGCGGGGGCAGTGCTGCTGGCGATCGCCCTCTGGCGACATCGAGACCGGTATCAGTTGCCTGGGCGATCGCCCGCCATTCTCCGCTGGAGCTTGCTCACGGGCCTATGGGGTTACGGCATTTTGAGTCTGACTGATTATCAGCTCGACGTGATTCCAATTACCGGGGTGTTGATTATTTACCTGGCGGTGCTGCTATTTGACGTGCGGCAACCGGGTGAAACGGTGGCCTCAGGGGAACCGCCACGACGGCGGCGATCGCTAGCATTGGCCGGCATCGGCGGATTGCTGGCGCTACTGGTGTGGCTGGTGCCGCTGCACCGGGCCTGGGCGGCTTCTGCCAGGGGCTTTGAGGCGCTTGCAAAGGGCAATCTGCAAGGCTTCGTGGCTGATTTGGAGCAGGCCCATACCCGCTCTCCTGGTGAACCCTACTATCCCTTTATGCTGGGTTGGGTGCTGGGCGATTTGAGTTATCAGGTGGAAGACGAGGCCGTCGTCGAGGCGATTCGAGCCGATGCCAGGCGTTGGTTTCAGACCGCCAATGAGATTTCCCCCTATCAGGAATTTGGCCATGCCAATCTGGGCTGGCTGCAACTGTTCGAGACCCCCGAGGCAGCGATCGCCCAATTTGCCCAATCCGCCAGTCTCGTGCCCGCCAAGCAGGGCGTGTTTTACGGCCTGGGATACAGCCTATTTCGGGATGGCCAGCGGGCGTTAGCCACCGAAGCGATCGCCCTCGAAATTCTCCGCAATCCCCAGTTGCTAACCCAGCGTCCCCTCAATGAAGGGGAACTTACCGAGTTATTACCAGCGGTGACCGAGCGGGTTGAGACCCTGGTGGCTGAGCTGATGACAGCGATCGACGCCCCCGACTTAATCGGCCACCTCGCCCAGATTCGCGGTACTCTGCGCTGGTGGCAGGATGACCGAGCCGGGGCCGAGGCCGATTGGACTACGGCTCAAGATCCCGTGGGTCTTGCCATACTGGCAACCGCTCAAGGCCCAACGCCCGATCTCGATGATCTGCCCGAGGGACCGAGTAAACTGGCGCTGCAAGCCTGGCAAGACCCGGCCAATCGTCGTCAGCTACTCTCAGCAGCCTGGCTCGCTGCCGAAAAGGGCTTGCCCCAACTCGCCGCGATGCAGCCCCCCGAGGCGCAAATCGACGCTTTAGTCGCCACCATGAACGAGTCAGAAACCTTTGATCAGTGGCTCAAAGCGTCCGTGCTGTATGCGCGGCTGAGAAGCGAGCGCCTGGGGTTTGGGGTGCTCATGCGCCACGATGATGGCCCCAGCCCCTCAGATTTTTACTTTCGGTGGGAAAATCTGGCCATGTCCCGCTTTTTTGCCCCGCTTTTGCCCTCCCCTGATTTTATGTTTGCCCTGGATACAGCCTTGCAACCTTATCGCGATGCCCTGTTACAAAAGCTGGCCTAAGTAGGTGGACATAAACAAACAATGTTGTAGGGTGCTGTTAGGCGAAGCCGTAACGCACCATTCCACAGGGATTTGATGCGTTACGCTGGCGCTAACACATCCTACAAATAATTAAGCCCATCTACTTAGTAGGGCAACCAGTAGAACGACCCGTTCTACTAGCAGCCTATTGCTGCTCAGGAATGAACATTAAACCGGGTTGGATCGCGATCGCGGTGGTCCAAAGTCAGGCTAGTACCGCTACGCGGAATTCAAAATTCAAAATTCAAAACCTGACTGGGCAAGCATTGCAAGATCCTGGAAGGGTAATGCTACTGATGCCATCGCAGCGGGAAATTTTCAGCTTGGCGGTTCTCTCTTCGGATAGTGGAAGCGGGAGGGCGCGATCGCCCACAGTAAAGTTGTCGCTATGCGTTCACAAATTTATGGGTATGAAAGGATGGGGCGCGATATCTCGCCGCTGGGGCCGCTGGTGGCGTTGGTTAGGCATGGCTCTGGCTGGTTGGGGACTGACTTTGCAGGGATGGTCGGCGATCGCCCAAGCCCCTCAGCCCTCAGCTCCGGCATCAGACACTGGGGTCGCGATCGCCCAACCCTTAGCGATCGGGGTTAGCCCCCGTCCGCCCTTTGTCATCCAGTCGAGCAGCGCCCAACCCGGCAGCGACTGGGACGGCATTGGTGTCGATCTCTGGCGTAAGGTCGCCTATGAACTCAACCTTGACTACCAGTGGCGCGAAGTTGAACCATCGCAGGCGATCGCCCAGCTCCAATCAGGCACGCTCGATGTCGCGTTGATGACCGCCACCGCCCCCCGCAGCCAGCAGGTCGATTTCAGCCAGAGCTATTTCGCCACTACCTTAGGCATCGCCACCCAAAGACAACAGCGATTTTGGGAAGTCACGAAATCGGTGCTCTCCCTGCAATTTTTGCGCATCTGTCTATGGCTATCGTTGCTGTTAGTCGTCGTTGGCTTAATTTGCTGGTTATTTGAACGGCGCTCTAATGATGACATGTTCAACAAGTCGCCCCGCCAAGGCATCTGGGACGGATTTTGGTGGGCCGGAGTCACGATGACCACCATCGGCTATGGCGACAAAGCGCCCAAAACTACTGGCGGTCGCCTGTTGGCGCTGCTGTGGATGCTGATCGCAATGGGGATCACGGCGAGCCTGACCGCTCGCATTACGTCGATATTAGTGCTTGACCAGGGGATCCAACCCCTGCAGGTGCAGCAATTAAAGACGATGGCGATCGGCAGTCTGGCGAATACGACAGCAGCAAACTACCTGCAACAAGAACAGCTCAATTTCCAAACGTTTTCAACGCCGGAGGCCGGGCTCCAAGCGGTGACGGAGGGCCGGATCGATGCCTTCGTCAGCGGCACCACAACCTTGCGATCGCTAAACCAAGACTCATTTCAAGAACGGCTGCAAATTGACGATACCGGTATCCAGACCAACCTACATGCCTTTGCGCTACCTAAGAATTCTGCTTTGCAAGCGCCCCTCAACCAACAGCTCTTGCTGGAGATGAGTGAACCTGGTTGGCAAGATCTGTTGCAACGATATTTGCCTCAGTCCCAATAGGCCTCTGGTGTCGCGGACCTTTCACAACAGGTCCAATAGCCTGAAGATATAGAGGAATTTCGCACCGATTCCCCTTCACCATTTGGGAGCTAATCTTGTAGGGGTTGCCCAGAAACCTGACGCCCCGAGACTTTTGGCCTCTGTGATCACAGCCGCGATCGCGGATTCTCATCGGCTCTAGTGGTCTGTCAACCCTAAAATTGGGGTTGGCTGTAGGTTGGGTTGAAGAGGGTGAAACCCAACAATGACAAAGGTTCTGTTGGGTTAGTGCTAGCGAAACTTAACCAAGCTCTGGTTGCTGCTGGGTTCCCTGCCGTTCAATTTAATCTATAGAAGCCCACGCTGTGAATGCTGACAGAGCCCTGGGATCAGGCTTCAATAATGACGCGTAAGTTGCCCCGTTTGCGGAGGACCCGACAGGCAGTGGCGGCATTGCCTTTCTCAAACTCCAAATCGAGAATGGTTTGCCCAATTTTCAGGTTCGTCAAAGTGAGACATTGCACTGATTCCGGTAGGGTGGGGTGAACGATATAAAGACAGTTGTTGGGGGCATCGGGCACCAGATTGACGATCACCTGCACCAGTTGAAACAGGGCTCCAGTGGCCCAAGCTTGAGGCGAACATGCTACCGGATACCGTACTGGGCTGCTATCGGGCACCTGCTCAAAGCCGCAAAACAGTTCTGGGGGCCGGTGATAGGGTTGCTGTGCAGTCATGTCAAAAAGTCCCTGGGCCAGCTCCAAAGCCTGTTCGGTATGATCTAGCTTGCGTAGTCCGGCAGCAATCAGAGCCGTATCGTGGGGCCAGACCGAACCGATATGATAGCCCATAGGGTTGTAGGCGGGCGAGTTGCTACTGAGGGTACGAATGCCCCAACCGTTGAAGAGATCTGCTGCCTGGAGTCGCTCGGCGACGCTCCGAGCTTTGTCTTCCGCAAACAGACCCAGTCCTAAGCACTGCCCCGGATTCGAGGTAAGGCTATCCACTGCATTGCCTTTGCCATCGAGGGCCAGCGCAAAGTAGCCCTGCTCCGGGAGCCAAAAGTCCTGTTCAAAGCGACGTTTGAGGGCAGCGGCGGTTTGTTGCCAGCGATCGCTCAGCACTGCGTCCCCTTTGATCCGGGCAAGCTGGCTCAAGCGGCTCTTGGCGGCGTAGACGTAGCCCTGCACTTCTGCCAGGGCGATCTCTCCTGTCGCCAACTGTCCGTCAGCCTTCACGATGCAGTTGCCGGAGTCTTTCCAGCCCTGGTTTTGTAGGCCGCCGGGAGAGATTTGCTGATAGCTGAGGTATCCCGTCGCCTGACAACTGCGGTCAATCCAGTCCATGGCGGCGATCGCATGGGGCCAGTACTGATCGAGGAAGGTGCGATCGCCCGTCCAGGCAAAGTAGTCGGCATACAGCATCAGCCACAGGGGCGTCGCGTCCACCGTGCCATAGTAGGGGGTGTGAGGAATTTCGCCACAGCGGGCCATTTCCCCCAGGCGTAACTCATGGAGAATCTTGCCCGGTTCTTCCTCCCGCCAGTCATCGTTCACTTGGCCTTGATGCTCGGCCAGCACTTTGAGCGTTTGGCGGGCAATTTCAGGCGAGAGGATCAGGGTTTGCATCGCCGAGATCAGGCTGTCGCGACCAAAGAGGGTGGAAAACCAGGGCACTCCTGCCGACAAAACTTTGCTGTCTTCAAAGGTTTGCAGCAGCAAGTAAATGTCTTGTTCGGCCTGCTCAATAATCTGATTCAGGGTGCGGTTATCGGTGCGAATTTGGGAGGTTTGCTCACGCCACTGGCGCATTTCCTGGGTTTCGGCAGCGATCGCCTGGCCCAGGGTCGCCGGAGCACTCACCACAGAAGCGGGCTGATTATTCAAAAAAGGTTGCAAACGATAGGTCAGAACCTGCTTTTCATGCGGCTGGAGCGAGAGTTGCCAGATGGCTGTGTAGCCCTCAAAGCGATCGGGCTGCCGCTGCTGAAACTGAATTCTAGACTCGGCCAGGGACTGATCGAGCCCCTGGTAAGCCAGGATGATTGCTTGCGGCTGACCAGCGCCCTCACCGTTGATATGCGGCAGCGGCGAGAGCGATCGGTTATCGCGCATGTGCACTTGGCGCAGTCGTGTACCCGTGCCGGATCGCACCTGTCCGCGAATCTCAAACAAATCCACAAAGTCGGCATCAAAGCTCAGGCTCAGGTCAAAGGTAACGGGTTCGGTGCTGTAGTTAGTCAGGGTGATTTCTTCAAACAGTCCTCCTTGCAACACCAGATCCCGACGAATGCCAATCGTTTCTGCCGCTAACTGCTTAGCCTGCACATAGGGATTCGCGCCCAGGGCCGACAGCGTAAACCCTCGCTGCGCCGTACTGCTCAAATAGACGATGGACTGACCTTCAAACTGAAACTCTAAGCGACTGAGAAACCGGGTGTCCTGGCAAAACAAGCCCAAACTCGTGTTTTCGGGATCTTCTAGAGAGCCGCTAATGTTGCCGAGATGATCGGTGATCAAGAACAAGTCGTTGTCTTTGAGGGTGAGGGTCGGCTGCTGCCGCTGCGGCATGTTGTAGGGCCATTCGGGCAGCGGCAACTGCTCCACGGGGGCAAACATCCGCCCCTCATGTTCAACTAAGTTGAGATTTTCTGGGGTCGTTGAAGTTTCCGGCGTCATCAGTATGCGTGATTTGATTGTCAGTGGGTGTAGAGATTGAGAGCGATCGCGAGTGGAATTGGGAGTTCTCGGGACAGGCAGATTAACAATGCTCAAGGGAGACTGGGCAACCTCAGGCCACCCGACCGCGCGCATCGATCAGGGCTGTTTGCGGCAAATGACCATCGCGATCGCTCCGGTCGACTAGTACTTGCCGATATCCGGCCTCGTACCCATCCACCATGTGCTGGGGGCTGAACTGGGCTTCTACATGGCGACGGCAATCCTGACGGTTCAGGTCAGCCACTTGGGCGACCGCGGCCACGCAATCATCCACATCGTCGCAGAGGAAGCCTGTTTTGCCGTCCACGATGACTTCTGGGGCCGCGCCCATCCGCATCGCAATGACGGGGGTGCCGCACGCCATCGACTCTGGCATGACTAAGCCAAACGGCTCTTGCCAGGTGATCGGAAACAGCGTCGCGATCGCCCGCCCCATCAGTTCATTTTTGGTGGCATGATCGACTTCACCCAAAAAGGTGATGTGCTGATCATCGATTTGCGGCTCAATTTCCTGCTCAAAAAACTGTTTGTTGTCAAAGTCAATTTTGCCGCCCATTTTGAGGGGTAACCCGGTGCGTTTGGCAATTTCGATCGCCAGGTGTGGCCCCTTCTCAACCGACATGCGTCCCAAAAAGGCCAAGTAGGGTGGTTCATCGGGAGTGGCGTAATATTCGAAGGTGTCCAGAGCGATCGCGTTGTACACCGTCGCAATGTAGTTCAACTGCAAATCCTGTCGCCGTTGCGATTCAGAAATGCTGATCAGGTTTTGCGATCGGTGCTGGGTAAATATCTGCTCAACCAGCGGCGTAAAAATGCCGTGTATCGTGTGGACAATGGGGGTCTGACAAAATTTGGCATAGGGCAAAGCGGCGTAATCCATATGACTATGAATTACATCAAATTCCTCGGCCATGGAAAAGGCTTTGCTTAGCTGCATTTGTTCATAAACCGCATATTCTGGCAGCAAAATACCTTGCAGACGTAAACCTTTTTCACAGCCTGGAATTAAACGAGCCAGTGTTGTAGAATCTTGGGTCGCAAATAGGGTAACATCATGCCCCCGACACACCAATTCATCGGTAAGCAAACTCACAATTAATTCTGTACCCCCATAAGCAGGTGGAGGGATCTGTTCCCATAAAGGAGCAACTTGAGCAATTCGCATATTTATTTACTCCATTTCAAGTGGTGAAGAGCGCAAAAAAAACCTTAAATATCTAAAATTAATTTTAAAGATCAAAAAGTAAGAATGCCAAATACCCAAAGGAATAGAATTTAATCGTCAAGATGTAGATGTTAAAGAACAATTGATCGGAATCAAAAGGAATATATTTTAAATCTGAAGATTCTTTTTTAAGCAATATTACGAGGCATTTTGAAGGCACGACTATGAATTTTTGTCCAAAGCCTTCAGAAGGCTAAGCTGAAGACAGAGCATCTCAAGTGAGATCTCCCTTCAGAACAAAACTTTTAATATTTTAGATAGAGATCAAAACGTCTCAATGGATCAATTAACGGGGAACATCTATTCCAGTTTGAGATCAATCAGTACCTTGAAAATGTCTAAAGAATGTGGGGGCTTTTGCCCTGGTTGGCTGTTGGCACTAGAGAGCTTGCAGTCAATGGGGGCAGCCAAGCAAAGCTATCCATCGGTTCTCCTTCTAGTACCGTTTGGCGTAAATATGTTCACTCTTAGCCGAGGGTGCAGGGTGCAAGGTTTAGGGTCTAAGGTGGCACCCTGCACAAGGGTAGGGAGACTGCCGCTAAGTAGATGGGCTTAATTATTTGTAGAATGTGTTAGCGCCAGCGTAACGCATCAAATCCCTGTGGCATGGTGCGTTACGGCTTCGCCTAACAGCACCCTACAACATTGTTTGTTTATGTCCACCTACTTACGGAGTACTAGAGCGATCCGCTCTGATTCATGAATGCAGGACGGTCAACTTGCCCGTGCAGACGAGATGCCTACACTGCAAAGTCTTCATAAATTATGCAGGATCACTCTAGTCAGGACTTAAAAGGTAATTTCCTCGGTCAGAGCGTCTAAGGTGACTGCGATCGCTGACCTTTCCCAGTTGTCCAGTCAGGGCTCACCGCACTCCGTTAATTCCCCGGAAAATCCTTGACCTGAGCTTGCGCTTGCAGCAGCATCTTGCCGGTTTGAATATCAATGGTTTGCAGAGAAAGCAACATGCCAGGCAGGGCAAAGTTGCGCAGATCCAGCAGTGCACTCGCCGCCGCCAGCAAGCTGTTGGTCAGGGCTGCGGGGGCTCCCTGTCCCTCTACCTGAACCTGACTGAGCAATACCTGATGTCCGTGGGGGCCGACTTCGGGGGTAGCACTAAAGGCCAAATGTTGAACTTCGCCGGTGGCGCTAATGGTGACAGCAGCAGCGATCGCCACCTTGCCCTTCCCCGGCAACTTAAACTCCACGTGCTGCACATTTACCTGGGTCGGTTGACCGTCCGATTGCACCTTGAGGTATTGCAGCTTTTGATGAATGTAGTCGCCATTAAACGCGCGTTGAATGTCGGCCTCAGTCAGGGTGACGACGGCTGTCGCGTTGGTGGGGCGGGTCAGCTCAATGTCGCCAAACGCGGCCTTGAGTGGATCAATCGCCACGCCGTCAGTTTGCATAGAGAGCTTCTCAGTGCGCAGATCTCGCTTCATGACCAGGCCTTGGCCTTCAATACCGGCTGAGCGCAGTTCTCCCTGCAAGAGCGCAACCGGATCAGTTTGGACATTGGCCTCTAACTTCTCCGCCGCATCCAATTGGGTGGACAGTCCCGCTTCTATCGCTTTGTTGAGGACCTGTTCACTTAAACCTGAATTGCCTTTAGTCATCTGGGTTTCCTTCTGTCAAGGTGAAGCCACCAGTCTAGACAGCGCCCATGGCTTTATTCTCTGCCGAGATGGAGGTTTTCCGTAGCGACAATATTCTGCTAAGGGCTGAACTAGCAGAAGGCCGCTAACAAAAAGGGAACGATGGCATTAAAAGGCTGATTGAATAAGGCTTTTAGCGATCTGCGAGGGCCGAACAAAACAGCACATTGCGCCCCCCCAAAAAACACTGGCTCTATTTAGACGCCGCCGAGGACATCCGCGATCGCAACGCGGCACGAGGCGGTTGGTTTTATCCCGATGCTCTGAAGACTGACGATCCATGATTAATGTGTAAGGGGCGCACGCCGATATACGGGCAGGGGGCGGGCAACTAGCGATCGCCGATCAAATCGGAATGCAGCAGGGAATCACGATACACCCGCCTTCCTGGCGACTGATTTGGGACTGTAAGGTGGTTGCGGCCAGGTGGCAAGCCCGGAAGCGCTGCGGGGCGACTTTGACGGCATCAATAAAGCTTTGCTGCTTGAAAGTTCCTTTAATGTAGTCGGCACAGGATGGCCCCTCATATAAAACTCGGTGGGGACAGGCAAACCCTTTGCGGGGAGAAAGATAATGCTGATAGGCCTCAATGCCCGCGATCGCTCCACGACGGGCCAGCAGATCCAAGGAATAGGTTGACATTTGGCTAATTTTTATAGCGGTTGCCAATTGTTGTAACTTGTACGGAACGTCCAGCACTCTACCTTAGGGGGCATTTTGCAGCAGCAGTTGCTACCCGGCTTCGACCCTAAAGTTTGGGGGCCATTGGGCTAATCATTCCCCCCCTTGGGCTGTTTCAGCATCGACAGCAAGAGCCTTAGCGGATGGGGACGAAGCCAGCTTGGCTCAGTAATTGCTGTCCCTGCTGGGTCAGTAGTAGGTTTGCGTAGGCTTCTCCGGCTTGCTGATCAGGAGTGCCATCTTCACGCACGATGACAAATAAGCGGCGGGTCAGGGGATAGTCGCCGCTGCGGAGGGCTTCGCTAGCGATCTGGTTCCGCTGGGCCGGACAATTCTCGGGGGGAACATAGGGGTCGACGTAGGGTTTTATAAATTGGTTGGCTTGACGACCGATCGCGATCGGCTTGACCGTACATTGGCCCACCACTTCGGGGGCCGAGGCGTAGTAAATCGCGCCGGGCGTGCCATCGACCAGACGCAGCGCCTCCGTCGTCGTATTGGCGACGGTCACGCTGCCGGGTAAGGCTGTGCCGCCCAATACGGTATCGACAAAAAATTCTACGGTGCCGCCCTCAGTCGGGCGAGAAATCGGCACAATCGGCAAATTGGGGCCGCCCATTTGGTTCCAGTTGGTGATCGTGCCCAGGTAGATGTCGCGCAGTTGGGTCAGCGTGATGCCGTCGACGGGCAGGTTGGGGTTGACGGCGATCGCCAGCCCTTCCAGCGCCACGGGAATTTCCTTCAAGTTATAGCCCTGCTGTTGGGCCGCCTGTCTTTCGTCTGAGTTGAGCGATCGCGACGACTGCGCAAAAGACAATTGATTTGTCAGCAGCATCGCAATGCCGGTGCCCGAGCCTGGTGGTGCCCCAATCGGCTCGGTGTAGCGGAGTTGAAACGACGGCATCACCTGCTGCATCGTCGGGTCGATAAGGCCCCGCACCGGTGCCCAGGTGGTACTGCCGCCATAGTTAAACAAGCCCGACGGCACCCCCGACACATCGCTGAACTGATTTCCTGTGGCCCCCGGCGGCGGCTCGGGGCTGGGCTGCGGGAGCGATGAACCGTTACCCATGCCCGGTAGGCTGCCTAAACCCGAGCCGCCATCGCGAGTCAGCCACCAATAGCCACCGCCCAACAAACCAGCGGTGATCAGTAAAGCGGCGATCAGAGCGGGAGTTTCGTTTTTGCTGCTCATGATTGTAGGAGGGGGGGGTTGACGAAGTCTGCCCGTAGGGCTGGGGACATCGGGTGACAGGGTGTGCCCGTAGGGGCGGGGGATATCGAGTCAAGCGCTGTCCACAGGGTGCCCATTTCACATGAAAATGGTCAGTAAACGATAAATCAGACGGAAGAGGGTGCCGATCGCCACGGCGGCCAGACCCGCCATGATGGCGAGCACCACGATGGTGATCCGGGGCGCAGCCGTCGTGGTCAGGATGGTTTGCAACGGTGGAAACAGCAGGACAACCCCCAGGGTGACGAGGGCGATAATGATCAAGTCAAACCGTTCGATCACGCGGCGGGCTTGGAGCAGAATCAGGATTGCGAGCAGCAGTAACCACGCGCCACTCCCTAGCCAGGTAGTGCCCAACAGACTCGCCAGAGCGATCGCCAACAGCCCCCCTTCAACGCCAGTAAACGCGGCTCCCCCCAAAAACTCAAACAGCGAAAAAGACGCGGTCGTAGTCGACGGGTACGCCGGTGCAGCGGGGGGAGACGCTGGTGATTTTACGGGCTTGGGGCCTTTCGGCGGGGGCGCTAGGCCCGGAGTCGGGGATTGCGACTGCGTCGTTGTAGGGGCAGTGCCCACATGGCGGGGCGGCGCTGACGGGGCCGGGGCTCCAGAACTTGTGGTCCCAGCGGGGGAGCGGGACGGGGCCGCAGGGGATGATGGGGCCGCGGCAGACCGCAGAGCAGCCAGCACGTCTTTGGCCGTTTCATAGCGCTGGTTGGGCGAGGGCTGTAGCATGCGATCGAGCACGTCAGCGATCGCGGGATTAATCTGAGCATGGGCGCGCCAGGCCCAACTATTGTTGTAGGAATCGTACAGTTCACCGGCCTCTTTGCCCGTGAGGAGGGTAATGCAGGTCACCGCCAGAGCATACAAATCGGTAGAAGGGTAGACCTCACCTCCGGCCATTTGCTCCGGGGGCGCAAACCCGATGGAATAAATGCCCGTCGACTTGCCACTAGGTTTGCCCTGGGCAGCGGTGGTAACTTGTTTGACTGCGCCAAAATCCAACAGGTACAGGGTGCCGTTGCGATGACGCATGATATTAGACGGCTTAATGTCGCGGTGAATCGTGCCATTCTCATGGACAAAAGCCAGCACTTTGAGCATAGACACCAGCACTTCGATCATGGCCGAGGCGGCTAACGGTCCCTCGCGAGCCAGGAGATGTTCTAAGTCTTCACCATCGATAAATTCTTGCACTAGGTAAAAATATTCTTCCTGCTTGCCCGGTTTGAGGCTGGGCACGATGAGGGGGAAGAAGGCGTACAAATCAGGGATCTGGGGGTGCTTATTCCCAATCTCTTCCAAAACTGCCGCTTCGCGCTGAAAGAGATTTTGGGCAAGCTCCATCTGATCGGGGCTCAAGTCGCCGGAAGGTTGAAAGAGCTTGACGACGCAGGGCCGTAGATTGGGGGTGTAGCGATCGCGGGCCAAATAGGCCGCCCCAAAGCCCCCCTGCCCCAACAGCTTTTCGGGCAGATAGCGACCACTCAAAATCAACGGCATGCCACAGGCCGTGCAAAACTTCTGTTGCACTGTAGTTAACGTGCCGCGATTTTCCAGGTCGGCAAAATGGTTCGTCGGTCGCGAACAAGTCGGGCGAGTACAGACAATCTCCATAGGCGCTGAGTTAAGCTGGCTAACCGCCGTTAATAGTATCGGGAAACCCTTCCCCAGACATTACAAGCCTAACCGCTACTCCACCGAAGCTTTCCCATTGATTTCGGGTAGTGGGGGCACCGCCGGAGTTTGACCATTCTGCTCCGCCGGGGTGTGGGGCAGGTCCAGCGGGCGATTGGTAAACTGAGGCAAAATCTCTTGGGTAAAGGCTTCTGCCGCTTTTGAACGGTAGCGATTGGGATTTACAATGACCGAGAGGGTGCGATTGACGACGACAGTTTCAATGCGTCCTCGATGCAGCATGCCCATTTGCAGCTCTTTTTCGATCGCCGAAATCGAGACAAACGCTACGCCCAAGCCTGACTGCACCGCATTTTTAATGGCCTCGATCGAGTTCAGCTCCATCTCGATGTGCAGATTACCCGTCTCAATGCCACAGCGAGTCAGCACCTGGTCAATCACCTTGCGAATGGTGGATTGCGAATCCAGGGCAATAAATTTGAGCTGATACAAATCGTCACGGCGGATAATCTCCGCATTGGCCAGGGGATGATAGACCGGCATAATTAATGCCAGTTCATCTTCCGCATAGGGAATAATTTCTAAAGACTCTTGCAACTCGGTGGGTACTTCGCCCCCGATAATGGCCAGATCAACCTGACCGTTGGCGACACTCCAGGAGGTGCGCCGGGTGGAATGCACATGCAACTGCACAGCCACTTCGGGATAGCGCTGCCGGAACAGGCCAATCATTCTCGGCAGGAGATAGGTGCCAGTCGTCTGGCTAGCCCCCACAATGAGCGTGCCCCCCTGCAGGTTTTGGAGGTCTTCGATCGCGCGACAGGTTTCTTGACACAAACTCAAAATGCGATCGCCATACTCCAGCAGCAAGTGCCCCGCCTCGGTGAGTTGCGCCCGTCGCCCGCCCCGGTCAAACAAAGGCACATTCAACTGGCGCTCAAGGTTTTGCACCTGAAGACTGACTGCCGGTTGGGAAACATAGAGGCTGTCGGCAGCCCGCTTAAAACTGCCTTCAGTTGCGATCGCTTTAAGAATGCGCAACTGATCCAAAGTAAACGGAAGATCAGAAGACATAAAAACCTATCCAAAGAATCGAATGAAACATACAATTCAACCACGCAAACATCAGCCTTTCACCGAAGCCATCTGCCCATTGACCGAACGCTTTTGCCCCCAATAATCCCTTAACGAAAGGAAAAAATGGGATTAACTGCAATCCCTAGATTACTCGCTTAGCGGATTTTCCTGATACCGCCTTCTCCGAAAACTCATCTTTTTATGAAACGGCAGATCATATTGAACTTATTAAATCTACCGGGGATCGTCGGCCTCGGGTTGATGGATGGCCATTCGCGCCCTTACTTTTCAGGAATTGACAGAGCCCTCAATTTTCAACAGAAGGAAGCCCTAGCGCAAGGGATTCAACAGGTCATCAGTACCGCCCCACCCGGATTTGAATCCTTTGACTTTCGATTTGCTCAGCGAGAAGCGTGGATTTACAAATTGAAGGATGGAGTGATCCTATTGGTCGTGACCGATAGCCAACTCGACACTTTAGTGTACAACGACACTGTGGCTCAGCTCAAAAACGCCCTCGAAAGCGATCCCCACAGCGCGGTGTCCACGTTTCGCCTGCTCGCTGGCAGCACGACCCTGGGACGGAATACCGAGGGCAATACCTCCGGCTTCCCAGAAGACGGGGGAACGACTTTGGTGGCCTCAGCCAATTCGGCTCGCCCCCCGTCCGCTAAAAGGGCTGCCGACCCGACCACCTGGAACGATTACTTGGCGGCTTTAAACGCCTTAACTGATGCGACCGCCCCGTATTTGGGCAAAATTGTAGTAGCGAACACGTGGCGAGCCACCCGTCCCCAAACGGATTCCCTCAACCTGATTCAGCTGGATCGCGATGGCCACTTTAGTCTCAATCCTGAGGGCTCAGTCTCAGCGAATGCACCGATCGAGACAACGACCTACACTGCAATGCATGAGTGGGTTGCCAAATTCGTGCAGCGTTGCTCGATGATCATCCGTGACTATGTCGCGATGGTCATTCAGGAGCAACTCTCTGATCACCAAAAAGCGATTTTGCAGGTTGATCGGTTGGCCTCCTAGCAACCTGGGAACTCACTGCTGGATGGGCCGCTAGGGAGCTACTTTGCATCAATGCGATCGCTCACCTCGTGTCTAGCGGCCCAAAGCTGATAACATCTGCACCCTCACCTAAGGAGTCAACATCACAGATGGCCAAAACCGTACGGTTAGAACCCATTGCGCAAGAAAGCTCCATTCAGACGAATGGCAATTTGCTTTCCGTCCTGCTCAACAAAGACCTGGATGTGTTGAAGGAATGCGGCGGGCGAGGCATGTGCGCGACCTGTCACATCTACGTCCAGGACGGCGCTGAGGCCCTCACGCCGATTAACCGCCGGGAGCAACGCACGTTGGAAGTGATTACCTCCTGCAAACCCAACTCGCGCTTGGCCTGTCAGGCTAGAGTCATCGGCGAAGGGGTTGTCGTCGAACTGCCTCCCGGTATGTACGTCAACTCTTTGCAAGACATTGAGGCGTTGATCGGTCGCCGAGCCGAGGCTAAGTTATTGCACCCGATTACTGGGGCGGTGCTGGTTGAGGAAGGCAAATTGATTACGCGATCGATGCTCAAACAGCTAGAGAACACTGACACCTTTAAGGTCAGTGAATATTACACCCAATCTTCGCAGGCCTAAACCGCGCGATCGCTCAAGGAGCAATCCGGTGCCCTAGAAACTTTGGATGCTTATACCAGCCCAATTTGCGCTAGAACGCCGTTACCGAACCCCGGTTTCTACTTCTGGAAGCGACTAATCTCGGACGCTAGCCCACGGAGAAACCGGGGTTCTAGCAATACTGTACCGCTGCTCTCGCAATGAATGCCCCCTTGAGGAGCCAGGTACTTACCCCCCCTTGGTTAAGCGCAGCTTTATAAAAGATTGGGTTTGACGCCAAACCTGAGTTGCCGTCTCACAACTTTATATCCTGACTGCATGGGCATGGCTGCGACCTTTGCGAGTTAGGCAGGCACCTCTTTGCCCCTAATCGGGAGCCGATCTGCTAAGGTTAATTCCAAGATTTTATTCTCGGCAAGTAACCCTAGTCGCTGCATGCTTGACTCCATTGCTTTAAATTCGCGTCAGCAGCAGGTGCTCTGGGCCACAGTGCGCCAGTATGTGTCTACAGCGGAACCCGTCGGCTCTAAAGTGCTAGTGCGAGAGTATGACTTGAAGGTCAGTCCGGCGACAGTCCGTCACGCTATGGGCGTACTCGAAAAAGCCGGTTTGTTATTTCAGCCGCATACTTCGGCGGGGCGAGTGCCTTCCGATCATGGCTATCGGCTGTATGTGGATAATCTGATGCATCCTTCTCAGGGCATCGCCCAAGCCGTTGATACCCAACTTTCCTCGACTTTGAAGTGGGATGGCTGGAGTCTAGAGGCGTTGTTGCGAGGGGCCGCGCAAATTCTCTCGACGGTCAGTGGCTATTTGACCCTCATCACCGTTCCCCAAAAGCGAGATGCGACGATTCGCCATGTGCAACTGATGTTGCTCGACTCTACCCAGCTCTTGATGTCGGTGGTGCTGGATTCTCTCGAAACGCAGTCGATGGTGATTCAGCTCCCCGCTGACCAGGCTAGCGATGCTCATCAGTTGGAGGCTTTGGAGCGCGAAGCCAAGATTTTGTCGAATTTTTTGAAGACGCATCTGGTCGGCCAGTCGCTATACAAAATGGCAGAACTGGACTGGGGACAACTCAATCATGAGTTTCAGCGGTATGGCAATACCCTGACGGAGGCAATTACGCTACTGGCTAAGCGCAACCAGTCTGCCCTGGAGTCGACGCAGTTCGTGATGAGCGGTCTGGGGGAAGTGTTGCGCCAACCGGAATTTTCGGAAGCGCAGCAGGTACAGGCGATCGTGCAATTGCTGGAAGAAGAACAGGCCCAACTCTGGCCGCTGGTGTTTGAAACCGACGCTGAAGATGACTCCGGTCGCCGGGTGCGGGTGCTGATCGGCTCGGAAAATCCGCTGGAACCGATGCAGGGCTGTGCGCTGGTGTCGTCGACCTACTGCAGAGATACTTTGCCCATCGGCAGCGTTAGCATCCTGGGTCCCACCCGCATGATGTATGAGAACGCGATCGCGGCGGTCGAAGCTGCTGCTGGCTACCTCACCGACGCTTTCAACGCGGGAACCCCATGACGCTAACGCGACGCTCCAAACGATGAAAAAGGGGAGATGTGGGTAAGGTTGAGGCACCCGGTTCCTGCCAGGGAAACCGATATATCAAGGTCGAGAACAAGGAACCGGGTGCCTGAGAGGAGGGTTATTTTCAGGGCTAAACCTCATCCAGATTCAGAAGTGGAGTTTTGGCATGTGGGAAACCTCACCGCCTGCGGCACCTCTCCTTCTCAAGGCTACCGTGTACACACATCTCGGCCC
>Ga0081526_100081_pt1 | contig 71418 bp, 61 predicted proteins | sample HotLakmasection2_FD_70991 | JGI IMG/M metagenome (GOLD analysis project Ga0081526, IMG submission 70991) | Hypersaline microbial mat communities from Hot Lake, Washington, USA - Section #2 (SPADES assembly) (version 2) | ecosystem: Environmental > Aquatic > Non-marine Saline and Alkaline >... | reverse complement strand
GAGGTGGTGATTGAGTTCTCCTGCCAGGGCGCGCTCCACCAGGCGTTTGGTGGGCTATTTCAGCAATCCAGACTCGCCCAGGATGTCTTCGGGGCTCTGGCAATCGGACAACAGATCGTCGAGCAGGTCATCGACACGATCAGGTTCTTGCTTTCGTCTTGGCATAATGCGGTCTCCTGAGTTATCGGGATTGTAGACCGCTTACACAAAATTCTGGACAGTCTCCCGTCCCCTTCACCCATCTCATCCATCCTCCCATCTCACCTATCCCCATACCTCACCCATCCCCCCACCCACACCCACCTAAGGAGTAACCATGTCCCCCAATTCTGCTGGACCCTCCCCGGCATTATCGGCATCCTGGCCCGAGCCAACGCTGACGGCACCGAGCCGGCCACCCTGCTAGACAGTGACCAGCTCAACAACCCTAACGGCATCGCGCTGGACCTGGAGAACGGTCACATCTACATCATCGATTCGGGGGCGGGTGATTGCATCCTCCGCACCTAGATAGCTTTTCAGGCAAAACTCCACTTCTGGACTTGGACAGGGTTTAGCGCTGCGTGTTGACTGAAAAGGGCGCTGGTTTCGTTTTGGTTGAGCGCCCTCACAGTTCTCTAACATTCTTATTTTTCAATAAATTATAAATTCACAGAAAGAGTCATAAATGGACCAGAAGATGAGAAGTTTCCACATCAATAAAGCACTTTTTCATTAGACGCAGTAAATCAAGTCGGTGCTTAAAAATTGTTTACTTTCTTAAAACCCAAGGTGGATACCATGACACATCTGCAAACCCACACCCAATTCTCCGTTGATCATGATGCTCAGACTGCAGAGATTATTGCAGCCATTATTGATGGAGAATATTCCTGGGCCTGTGCTCTCTACCTGCAGTCAATTGGGTGTGAGCCTACTGCCTACATGCCCCACCGCACCTATACTCGTATTTTAAGAAAACACTACCTGCAAAAAAGCGCTTCTTAAACCCATGCCAGCAGTAACGATGACTGGTTAAGGTGTTCTATGTCCAGGAACAATCATTACTTTGGGTCACGCCCTGGACCTGCAGGTGATTGCAGAAGGGGGCGAAACTCCGACCCAGGCTGAGTTCTTACGATATCGAGATTGCCACCATGGCCTGGGCTATTTGTTTGGCCGACCGCAGGTACCCACCGAATTGGTGAAATGGCCGGCCTGTCTAGCCCAGTAGTCCTACTTCACCCCTACAAATCTTTCTCTGGCGATGGCCCGTAGACGCTGAATGTCTTCTCGACGGCTGACCGATAGGGGGACAGTGCGCTTAATCTCTTCCACCAGCAGATCGGTGTTTGCCGGGCGCTGTTCGTATAAAGCTCGGTAGTGGGTGGTAATCACAACCTGCTCAATTTCGGCCCCGCTAAATCCTTCGGTGGCCTCCACTAGCTGGGCGATATCAAAATTACTCATATCTTGACTACGGCGGCTGAGATGAATTTTGAGAATGTCGGTGCGCTCATTGGCTTCAGGCAGGTCCACAAAAAAGATCTCGTCAAATCGTCCCTTGCGTAGTAGTTCGGGGGGAATCATTGACAGGTCATTTGCCGTCGCCACTACAAAAATTTCGTGGGATTTTTCCTGCAGCCAGGTTAAGAAATAGCCGAACAGCCGACGGCTCAGCCCACCATCGGTATCGCTGCCCGACTGACCCATGCTTTTCTCAATCTCGTCAATCCAGAGAATGCAGGGGGCCATGGTTTCCGCCAGGGTGACAGCACGGCGAAAGTTTTTGTCCGACTCGCCGATGTACTTGTCATATAAACGACCGGCATCCAGCTTCAGCAGGGGCAAATTCCACTGCCGGGCAATGGTTTTTGCCGCCAGAGACTTGCCACAGCCCTGAATCCCCACAATCAAAATTCCCTTGGGGGCAGGCAGGTTAAACCGTCGCGCCTGGGGGGTAAAGCCCACTTTGGCATAGCTGAGCCAGCGCTGCAACCCTGCAAACCCCCCCAGTTCGGCCAGGTTGGTCTCGGAGGGGAAGTAGTCGAGCAACCCTTCTTCGTGGATGACGCGGGCCTTGCGCTGCAGCACTCGTTTAACGTCATCAGGGCTGAGCTTGCCGTCATGGAGGGCCGCGTAGGATACCACTTTACGGGCCTGATTCATGGTCATCCCCTGGAGCGCTTTCACCAGGGCATGGATATCCTCTGGGGAAAGCTCCACTTTGATCCGTCCCTTCAGCGTTTTAACCACATCGGAAATGGCGCTGTAGAGTTCTTCGGGCTCGGGTAGCTTTAGATCAAAGTACACCGCGTCATGGGCAATGGAGGGAGGCAGGTTAATACCGCTGCCGCTAATGATCATGGAAGAACGGTTGTAAGAAAACTGATCCGTCACTTCTCGAAACTGGCGGGCAACGACCGGATCCTTCAAATGCTCAGCAAAGTCCTTCAGCCAGTAAATGGCCTTAAAGCTCATGTCCTGAATGTGGCGCAGCATATCCAGGGGCTCAGTGGTTTTGCCAATGGCCTGGCCCCGCTTGGCACCAGGGGGCGCGTACTCGTTTTGCCAGCGGTTATGGGTGTTGCCCGGTGCCCGCATTAGCCCCTGGGCAATGCTCCATTCAAACACCGCCATTTGCAGGTCGTTACAAGATGCATTAATCAGGGTTTCGACCCGCTCTTCTTCCACCGTATCAATTACAATCACCGGATGAAAGGACATGACCAGGGTCTGAAAATGCTGCACGCTGTCTTTTAAGGACATAGTTCTAAAGCGAGAATAACGGCATCACACTGTTAAAGTGCCCGTTTATTCCTACAGACTTTTCAGCCCTGGTTCCGGACCGTTGATAGTTTGATGTTATTGAGGTGCGCCCCGCAAAATCGCCTGGCCATTGTTAAATTCCAACCCATTCAGGGTAATGCCCGCCTGGGGCAGGGCAAGGTTAATTTGCTCCGTTAGCTGCGCCGTGCTGAGCCCGGTCAGACGGGCCACTTCAGCCATAGACAGCTTGACATTGCCAATGTGCACTCGGGTGTTTTCGTCTAAAATCAACCGCCCATTCTCCATCCGAGGGCTGCCGGTGATACCTATATAAAGATTTCGATCTCCCAGCATGGGCAGGGCGGCCATGGCATCTTTGACCGACTGATGAGCATCTCCTGACAGTCCCTCTGGGGGAATCTGGTTCGGGTTAATCACCATTCCGGCCTGCAGGCGATCTCCCTCAATAGTTGCCCTGACCCCCTGGGATGCGGCCACTAAAGGGGCGATGGTGGGTGACTGAGCCAGCCTTTCTTGAATCAGCTGGTTCAGTTCAGGTTCCGTCAGGGTAATGGCGACCTGTTGGTCACTGACCGACTGTACCCCCTCGCCGCTGGCCAGCTTGGTTTCGATGAGGTTACCGCCAGAGCCAACGGTAACGGCCAGGTCACTGGTGCTAGTGCTGGTATACCAGGTCGGCAGGGCTGTGGCCCGGTGCCAGTAGTAAGCCGCTGCCGCCCCAGCGGCAGCCGCACTACCCACCAGCACGGCGAGTACAACAAACAGTCCTTGCTTCGCTTTCATGAAAACCTGACCGGTGAATGGCTTACTGAATTGAATAATGATAACGAAACTATCGGGGCGCACACTGTACACCCCGATGAGTTCCTATACCGAGTCCAGCTCGGAAACTGTTGCTTGCTCTGAGGCCAAACTCCATGACTGGACTTGGCCCAGCCTTAAAAGGGCCACTTCCAGTGGGTGATTTCCTCCGGGTCGGTGCCGTGCTCGTGGGAGTAGGTGAGGTACTTGATGATGCTGTTCTTCATCTTTTCCTTCACATGGGCGGCGGCAGATCCCAGCTTGGGCACCCGGTCAATCACATCAATCACCAGATTAAAGCGGTCAATCTGGTTGAGGATGGCCAGCTCCAGGGGAGTGTTGATGTTGCCCTCTTCCTTGTAACCCCGCACGTGGATGCGCTCCTGCTTCGAGCGGCGATACACCAGCTTGTGAATCAGCCAGGGGTAGCCGTGGAAGTTGAAGATCACCGGCTTATCGGTGGTGAACAGGGAGTTGAAGTCCCAATCATTCATGCCGTGGGGGTGCTCCCCTTCGGACACCAGCTTGAACAGGTCCACCACGTTGATGAACCGCACCTTCAAGTAGGGGAACTCCTCCCGCAGAATCGCCGTTGCCGCCAGGGATTCCATGGTGGGGATGTCGCCGCAGCAGGCCATCACCACATCGGGAATGTCGGGCTCGGTGCCGCAATCGTCGTTGCTGGCCCAATCCCAGATGCCGATGCCTTTGGTGCAGTGCTCAATGGCTTTATCCATGGGCAGATACTGCAGGTGCTTCTGCTTGTCGGAGACAATGACGTTGATGTAGTCCACGCTGCGGAAGCAGTGGTCGGCCACCGATAGCAGACAGTTGGCATCGGGGGGGAAGTAGACCCTTACGACATCCGGGCTTTTGTTGGTGACCAGGTCGATGTAGCCGGGGTCCTGGTGGCTGAAGCCGTTGTGATCCTGCCGCCACACCAGGGACGACAGCATGATGTTCAGCGAGGACACCGACCGCCGCCAGGGGACGTGGTTCTTACAGATATCCAGCCACTTGGCGTGCTGGTTGAACATGGAGTCCACTACATGGGCAAAGGCCTCATAGGTGTGGAAGAAGCCGTGGCGGCCAGTGAGTAGATACCCTTCCAGCCAGCCCTGCAGGGTGTGCTCGCTGAGCATTTCCATCACCCGACCATCCTGAGATAGTTCGCTGCCGTCCAGGTCTTCGGGATAGAAGTCTGCCATCCAGGCTTTTTTGGTGACCTCATAGACGTTCTGCAGGCGGTTCGACGCGGTCTCATCCGGTCCCATCAGGCGGAAGTTGTTGGGGTTCTTCGCCATGATGTCCCGCATGAAGATGCCCAGGGCCCTGGTGTTTTCAAACTCTACCGACCCCGGCCTGTCCATCTCAATAGCGTAGTCCTGGAAGGCGGGCAAATTCAGCGCCCGGCGCAGCAGCCCGCCATTGGCATGGGGGTTACTGCCCATGCGGCGGGGGCCAACCGGGTTCAGCTCCTTCAGTTCGGGTACCAGGCTGCCATTCTCGTCGAATAGCTCCTCCGGCTTATAGCTTTTCATCCACTCTTCCAGGCGACGCAGGTGCTCGGGGTTGCTGTGCATGCCGCCCATGGGCACCTGGTGGGCCCGCCAGAAGCCTTCCACCTTGTGGCCATCCACTTCTTTAGGTCCCGTCCAGCCCTTGGGAGTGCGCAGCACAATCATCGGCCAAAGGGGGCGATAGACGTTGCCGTGAACCCGCGCATCCCGCTGAATTTCCTTGATCTTAAGGACGCACTCTTCCATCACCGAGGCCATCTTCTGGTGCATTTCGGCGGGGTCGCTGCCCTCCACAAAGTAGGGGGTGTAGCCGTAGCCCCGGAACAGGGCCTCCAATTCCTCGTGAGAAATCCGGGCCAGGATGGCAGGGTTGGCAATCTTGTAGCCGTTCAGGTTGAGGACGGGGAGCACCGCCCCATCCCGCGCCGGGTTGATGAACTTGTTGGAGTGCCAGGCGGTGGCCAGAGGACCAGTTTCCGCCTCCCCATCGCCGACGACGCAGCAGGTAATCAGGTCGGGGTTGTCGAGAATCGTTCCGTAGGCATGGCTGACGCTGTAGCCCAGCTCGCCCCCTTCGTGGATGGAACCGGGGGTTTCAGGAGTGACGTGGCTACCGATGTGGCCAGGGAAGGAAAACTGCTTGAAGAAGCGCTGCATCCCTTCGTAGTCTTCGCTTTTATCGGGATAAATCTCTGAGTAGGTGCCTTCCAGATATACCGGGCCGAGGACCCCAGGAGCCCCATGGCCGGGACCGGCTATGAAGATCATGTCCAGGTCGTACTTTTTAATCAGCCGGTTGCAGTGAATGTAGGTAAAGCTGAGGGCGGGAGAGGCACCCCAGTGGCCCAGCAGGCGGTGTTTAATTTGCTCAGGCTTAAGGGGTTCTTTCAGCAGGGGGTTATCCCGCAGGTAAATCATGCCGACGGCCAGGTAGTTACAGGCGCGCCAGTAGGCATGAATTTTGCGCAGTTCTTCGTCTGACAGGGGTTGAGTTTGGGAGAGCGTTGCTACAACCATAAATTCAGTCCTATTGAAAATCAGTAGCAAAAACTAAGTGGCAGTGAGAATAATTGTCGATATAGTAACTTGACCAAATTAAGTTTTATAGTAACTTGACCAAATTAAGCTTTGTTTATGCATGCAATGAGTTGTCTACTGCCCAAGTTTTGAAAACAAGAATTGTGGCTCAGCTTAGTAGATGGCTTAGCCCAAAATTGTCACAAAGGCAACTAAACCTTGTCCCAGTCTAGAAGTGGAGTTTTACTTAAGGGAAAACTATAGATTTCGAGCTGGACCTGGTATGGAATAGCGCAACATGCAGATACTGACGTGATCGGCAACTTTATTCCAAAAGCCTGTGATGTCGTCATCTTAATGGTTCAACAACAGTTGAAATGAGGATTTATCCCAGGAAAAAATTGTGGTTTCAAGCATGCAGTTGCACATTGCGTTATGACTCCAGGGGGCAAAAATCTTAAGGTTTTCTTCATCCTTATGCAGGAGAGCTTTGTGTTGGTGACTTGAGTCTAAACCCCCTGCCTCAACCCGGTTTAAAAAACGATTCCTTAAGAAAACCTGTGAATCAGCGTCTGGCTATAGCTTGCCAGAATGGAATGAGGGTTGATTGATAGTCAGGGTTGATTGATAGTGAGGGTTGATTGATAGTGAGGGTTGATTGATAGAACGACAGAAATAACATCAAGGCTGATACAAATTGGTTAGGCATCTCGCTACTTACAATAGCGAAATTCTCCATCTTCTCTATCTACCTGCGGCTAGATGACATCCCCGGTCAGGTGCGGAGGTAGTACATGAATAGCTGAATTTGCTCTGCAGATAATCCTAAACGCCTCTGCAAATCAGCCAGGTTATGAAAGGGACCCCGTGAGGTGCGATCGCGCACGATAGCCGCTGCCAAATGAGGATGTATCCCAGGAATTTGCCCCAACTGTTCGCTACTGGCCTGATTCAGGCCCAGGGATTGGGGGGCAATTGGGCTAGCCTCATCATAATGACAGAACGCCAACACTCCCCCCAGGGGCTGTAGTTGAGAGCTTGAAACTCCCAGGGCCGCTGCCACATCTTCAAGGCAGTAAAACTGCACACCCGTGCCCCTAAGCTGGGCCAGGGTTTGGGCCTGACGAATAGACACCCCCGGCAACCGCAGCCAATCGTCTACCGTGGCTTGATTCACATCAATCGTAAACCCCAGCTCCGCCGCCAGCTGAGCTTCCTGATAGGACCTCAGGCGGTAGGTCGGGTCTGATGCCAGTCGCCTGGCCAGGGGGTGCAGGGTGCCTGTAAACTGTCGCCAGCGTTTTAACACTGAATAGGTCCTCTAGCCGACTTTTTCCAGAAGCTGACGTCGCTTCTGCTCGAATTCCATTTCAGAAATCAGCCCCTCCTGCCGGAGTGTGTCCAGTTCCCGTAAAGCGGATCCCAGAGAACTGACGATGTTAGGATCAAAGCTGCTGACATCTCCGCCTTCTGGAGCCCAGCGACTGGCAAACTTATCCTGGGATTGAGTGAGCAACCAGCCCCCTTCAATGGCACAAGCAATATGGGGGATCGGTGTCCAGCTCAACAGGAGGTAGACGACCCCCCAGATTGGTTGTCCTAAGTAAAACTTATGCAGCCCTGTCAGCGGCGTCAAAGCACCTACCCAGGCTAAAGTTACAGCCATCCGACGACTCCGTAGTTCTGCAGGCATAACCCTCACTTCAATCAATCTATTATCAATCTTAATGAGCGGACCGTGAGCTGACCATAAAGAATCCGCGATTACCCCGTCAACCCTGGGGCGGCAGCTTCCACAACATTTACTATAGGATTTTAGAAACTGATTGGCTTTGTTCCCTTCTGCATGTCTAGCACTGCTTTTTCGCCTGATTGGTTACAACGATTCAGCGATCCCTACGCTGTCTTAGGAATTTCTGTCGCCGCAGACGACCAGCGCATTTTGAAGCGCTATCGACAACTGGCTAAACAGCTTCATCCTGACCTGCAGTACCAGGAAATCTCAGACCAACAACAGTTTGTTAAGCTAGTCCTGCCCAAGCTGGTGAATCCGGCCTACCAACGGTTGAAGCACGACAAAAGCCGCAACGAGGTGCTGGCTACCCTCCGCTTTAAAGTGCGTAAGCTCACCCGTGAGCACCAGCTTAAACCCCAGAGCAACTCCGGCCAGAAACTGTTAACCATCCCCGAAGCAGAGGTTGATCTGTTTTACGAACAGGCCGTAGAGCAGCTCTGCGCCCAGCAGTTTGTTTCTATAGACAATTTTGTAACCACTGCCGAACTGCTGGCAGAGCTAAATCTTGTCTTTCTACAACGCAAGATGGGAGAGCCTGTAATTCGCGAGAAACGGGTCGGTCTGATGGCTCCTTCCAAAGCAACGGCCTCCCCCATACCATCGCCGGCAGTCGGCCAGGGACCGGACGCCATCCCCAAAAACTATGCCGAACGCCACAGTAAACGCGCCCAAGACTATCTAAAGCAGCGAAATGCTGCGGCTGCCATTCAAGAACTGAAAGATGCCCTCAAGCTAGATCCCCAAAACAGCGATTACCACTGCCTGATTGGTCAGGCCTATTTGCTCAACAAGTTACCGGGTATGGCCAAGGTGCACCTCAAACAGGCCCTGAGGCTAGATCCTCATAGTACCGTCGCCCGAAAATATCTCAACCAGCTTGAAGAAACGCCTGGCGGTACTAACTCCACGGGTAAATCTACAGGATCTCGTTCTAATTCTCGCTCTGCTGGCTCCAAAAACCATAAGCCGGGACTGTTCGGAACAATGTTTTCCCGGCGGTGACGAAGCCAGAAAGCTCAAGCACAGTATCCCCCCTGAGCGGCCCTATGGATAACCCGCCAGAACCCATTTATCCCCAGTCCAGCTCGAACTCTGTAGTTTTCTCTAAGGCAAAACTCCACGTCTGGACTGGGACGAGGTTTAGTAGGGTTATCTCCCCTTTTACCTGGGTTTCAGAGCTTTTAAGCTGGAAAAATGAGAGTTTATCCGTTGCCATGACAGAACTTGATCAATCAAGTCCACCGCAGGATCTGAGGTCTTCTTTGAAGTACAGATCCACTTCTGGACTTGGCCAGGGTTGCGCCTGGGGCATGGTGATACTTCTCATACCGTTGTTACTTACGTCAATTACCGCGAAATACAATGGGATTCTTTGACTCCGAAATTGTTCAGCAGGAGGCTATGCAGCTGTTTCAGGACTACCAGGCCCTGATGCAGTTGGGAGGCAAGTATGGCAAGTTTGACCGGGAGGGCAAAAAAATGTTCATTGCCCAAATGGAAGATATTATGGACCGCTATCGTGTCTTCATGAAGCGCTTTGAACTTTCCGAAGACTTCATGGCTAAGATGACGGTAGAGCAGCTCAAAACTCAGCTGGGCCAGGTCGGCATGACCCCCGATGCCATGTTCCAGCAGATGAATCAAACCCTGGAGCGTATGAAGGCCGAAATTGGAGAGTGAGGTTTAGCTACAGAATCGTGGCTATTCGTTCCAATAGGATGTGTTCCCAGGCGTACCATCGGCTCTGCTGCTGAAATGAAGTGGTAGAGCAGCAAGGCCAAATGCCTCCGCAAAACCAGGGCGTTTGATCAGAGATACTGTACCCATGCTCCAGAACGCCGATGCAGTTTCCAGGGGCTCAGTCTCGATAAGCTAAAAGTCGTTGTTAAACGGCAATAGCACCCTCGGAGTTTGGCGTCCTTGATCGGTGCTCCAGAGCGGTTAAAATCATCAAGATATCCCCCCTGGGCTCTGGGTAAAAGAGGCCAGGGGTTAAGTCTGAGGCTAAACAACCTCAGGGTTGGGGAAAATCGGAAGGTCGACGGAAGCCCTGCACGGGCACGTTGGCCAGGGCCTGCTGCATGAAGTCTTTCCAGATAGGGGCAGCGTAGGTGCCGCCGGTAGCACCAGAACCCATGGGAGAGTAATCGTCGTTGCCCACCCACACGGCGGTAGATAGCTGGGGTACATAGCCCACAAACCAGACATCCCGTTGGGAGTCGGTAGTACCCGTTTTACCCGCTGCTGGGCGACCAATCTGGGCTCGGGTACCGGTACCTCTGGCAATTACCCCCTGGAGGACATCGGTCAGGGCCGCTGATGCCCAGGGGTCCAGCACCAGTTGAGGCTTGGGCGTATTGTCTAGCAGCACATTGCCGCTGCTATCGGTTACCTGAACGATGAAGGTGGGGTCAGAGTGCCAGCCATTGTTGGCAAAAGTAGCGTAGGCTCCGGCCATTTCCATTGGGGTCAGGTCTACCGCCCCCAGGGGTAATGAGGTGACCGCATTCAATGGGCTTTCAATGCCCAGGGTACGGCTTATCTCAATAATCTGATCAATGCCTACCGCCTGGCCCAGTTTTACCGCTGGTACGTTGCGAGATAGCTCCAGGGCCGTGCGAATGGGAATGTTCCCCATGAAAGAGCCATCGTAGTTTCTGGGGCTGTAGAGTCTATAGCCATCGGGGTAGCTGACCGGGGTGTCGGCCACAGAACTGGCTGGGGTAAATCGTCCAGTGGCAAAGGCGGCGTAATACACCAACGGTTTGAAGGCTGACCCCGGCTGTCGGCGGGCATGAATGGCCCGGTTAAACTGACTTTCGGAATAGTCGACCCCGCCGACCATGGCTTTGACAAAATGGGTACGGGGATCAATGGCAACCAGGGCCAGCTGATCCGCCACCCCCCGCAGTCTGCCGTGGTGGCGTTTGACCACCTCTTCAGCCATCTGCTGCATGTCAAGATCCACCGTGGTCTGAACTCGCATGCCCCCCTTGACTACGGCGTCGTTACCAAAGCGCTGCTTCAGCTCCATCACCGCCGCCTCGGTAATGTAAGGCGAAATACTGGTGCGGAAGGATTTGATTTCTCCGATCAGCAACGGGGCAGCATTGGCTTCAGCCTCTTCTTCAGGGGTAATCCAACCCAACTGGCGCATGCGGTTGAGGGCTATCGCCTGCCGCTGTTTTGTATTGACGTAGTTGCGAAAAGGGCTGTAGTCTTCTGGGGCCTGAATTAAACCGGCCATCATGCTGGCTTCAGGCAGCGTTAGATCCCGAGCAGATTTATTGAAGTAACTCTGGGCCGCGGTCTCTACCCCGTAGTTGTTATGCCCCCAATACACCTGATTGAGGTACATTTCAAGGATTTCGTCTTTGGTGAAGATTTGCTCTAACCGGAGGGCCAGCACCGCCTCGGCCACCTTACGGCTAATGGTTCTATCGGGGGTTAGAAACAGGTTTTTCACCAGCTGCATGGTAATGGTCGAAGCCCCTTCAACCGTATCGCCCGCCTCGACGTTGGCCAGCAAGGCCCGACCCACGCTGCTGGGGTTAATGCCATTGTGGGAATAAAAATAGCTATCTTCCACCGCCAGCACTGCCCGCTTGAGATGGGGCGAAATATCGTCGATATCTACCACCTCACGGTTAGCTTCGTCGTGCAGGCTATATAGCAAGGTGCCGTTGATATCGTAGATGTAGCTGGTTTCGCTGGGCACGTAGTTACGCAGTACCCTGACATCCGGTAGATTGCGAAAGCTAATGGCCAGACCCACCAACCCCCCGGCCACCACTGAACTGGCAATCATAGTGGTGCCTAACAGGGTCGCCGCCGCCACCTGCCCGACATCCTGCAAATACTTCAGAATGTTGGGGCCGCGCCGCAGCCGTCTAGGTTGAGAACGAATTTTCTGACGAATCGTATTTGTAGACACGTTTGTTAGGGGCGTTTACTAAGGGATGAAGAAGGTTTTCTAAAGGAAGCTATGGTAACGACGGTTATTCAGTATTTCAACTCATGCACCTACAAAACCGGATGGTTTAGGCCAGTTAATCAACCGTAACCTTCTAAAATCGGTTGAAAAGTGACCTTAAGAGAGAAATTGACCGGATCTACAGCCATTTGCCAATGGTGGGATTGCCCACTAGGATAATGCACCGGAGCAAAATCAAACCGAAATAAAACCTGTCAAAGTTCAGAAGTGAAGCTAAACCTCGTCCAGGTTCAGCAGTGGAGTTTTCCCTAAGGCAAAACTCCAGATCTTGAGCTTGACCTGGTATAACTCAGAGCAAACTACAGAACCTGAGATCCCGAGCTGAACTGGGTCTGTTATAACTGGTCAGATTCAAGGGATAATAGGCCCTGGTCTATGGCCCTGGGGCCTCAGGCAACGGTAACGGTATGCCCTGGGCAACTGCCCAGACTCACCTACCTATCTTCAACGATGTTGTCCGCCACCTGCCAGCATTTGTAGACAATATTAAAGGATACCCGACGGTATCTTGACCTGCCCAAAACGTCGAAACCCGAGTTCAAAAGCAGTTATGGCCGATTTGTCTTCCGCCAGTTCTACCGCCACCAGCCCGATTCCGGCGTCCCTGGAATGGATATACCGGGGCGTGAGCGAGGTCTTCCCGGACCAGCCAGACTCTACCGATATAGAGCAAAACCTGACCCAGCGGCTGTTGCAGGCCGAGCGTCCCCTGCGGGTCAAATTGGGGATTGACCCCACCGGCGCTGAAATTCACCTGGGCCACAGCATTCCCGTGCGTAAGCTGCGGGCCTTTCAGGATGCTGGCCATACGGCGGTGCTGATTATTGGCGACTTTACCGCCCGCATTGGCGACCCCACGGGCAAGTCTGAGGTACGGCGGCAGCTCACCGAGGCCGAGGTCAGGGCCAATGCCCAGACGTATCTTGAGCAGGTCCGCCCCATTCTCGACTTTGATACCCCCGGTCGTTTAGAAATTCGCTATAACTCCGAATGGCTCTCGTCGTTAGATTTGGGCAAAATCATTGAGCTGCTGGCAACTATGACCGTAGGCCAGATGCTGGCTAAGGAAGGCTTTTCTGAGCGCTACCAGCAGGGTAATCCCGTATTTTTACACGAGTTTCTCTACCCGCTGATGCAGGGCTACGACTCGGTCGCCGTAAAAGCGGATGTGGAACTGGGGGGTACCGATCAAAAATTCAACATTGCCGTGGGGCGTGACCTACAGCGCCACTTTGGCATGAAGCCCCAGTTCGGCCTGCTCATGCCTCTGCTCCTGGGCACCGACGGCACCCAAAAAATGTCGAAGTCCCTGGGCAACTATGTGGGGCTGCAGGAAGACCCCCTGACTATGTATTCCAAGCTTGAAAAAGTTCCCGATGCTCTGATCAAAGACTATTTCGAGCTTCTCACTGCCGTTTCTCTAGCAGATTTACCCGAAACCCCCCGCGAGCAGCAGAAACAACTGGCCCTGGAAGTTACCCAGCAGTTCCACGGCCTAGATGCGGCTCAGCAGGCTCAGCAGGCGGCCATGAGTTTAGTGCAGGGAACGGGGAAACCGGCAGAAGGCGTGCCCGAATTTTCCCTGGCCGGGGTCAACTTTCCAGCGAAATGTTTTTATCTGGTGGGAGCTACCAAACTCTGCGCCAGCAGTAGTGATGCCCGTCGCCAAATTCAAGGGGGGGCCGTTAAGCTTGAAGGCGAAAAAATGACCGATCCCGACCAGCTGTTTGAAACCCCCCAGGAACTGGTGGATAAGGTACTACAGGTGGGCAAGAAAAAATTTGTCCGCCTTGTGCCATAGCGGCAGACAAATTTGCAAGCAGGAGGTTAGCCCATGCGCTATCAATCTGGTCCAAGTCCAGCGGTGCAGTTTTGCCTGGGGAAAAACTAAGGTTTTAGAGCCGGACTTGGCATGGAATATGTAATTTATTGTCCTGCCTGAACCAGCAATAGCTGGAGTTTTTCTTTCTCGGAGGGGGATAGGGTTGAGGCAAACATGGCCAGGTCACTGCGGCTCATTTTGCTGAGGACCTGATGGAGCAGACCCATGTCTCGGGTGGATGGCGTTGGCCCGGCGGTAGCTGGCTGGGCCTGGGGCTGGGTAGCTTCAGGAGTCACATCGCAGCTGCCCATATCGCAGTCCATGTGGAGATCATGCCAGAGCATGGTAGGCAATTTTGAACCCCGACGCCCATGGAGTTCGTGCAGCAACACCTCGGTTTCCCAATAGGTTTTGGGGGAAGGATAGATCTCTTCTGCCCAGGCATGGGGCACCGTAAAGCAACCAAAATGCTTGCGATATTCTTCTGAATCGAGCAGAGCTGTAATCAGTTCTTTGGCCCCTTCTCGCATGAGAATGTCGCAGTAAGTGTGCATTTCTTCCTGGTCTTTAGGGGCACGACCCATAAAATGCTTGAAGCAAAGCTCAATAAATTTGGGGTTCGAGGAGTTGTGGTAAAACTCGTCTAAATAGACGTCAGAATGACCCAAAATCCTCAGAAAACGCTTAACTCCGATTTTATTTTTGAGGAAATCTTTTTCGGCCTGAGCTAGCTTTTTACGTTCGTAGGCATAGGGCTGACGCTCTAGCACCTGGGCATAAATTTGGTAAAGGGCATTTTGCCGTTCTTCGCGGGCCGATTCGCGACTCACCGTGGTTTCATGGACGGCAAACTCATCGACGTTTGTCATAACAAACCTTCCTGCAGCCAACAAAAATTTCAAACACCGTGGGGACTTAAAACGCTGTTTTGTATCCGATATTGTTAGACTGCCCAGTTGGGATCGGGGGCTATTAATTCTCAAGTTTTTCTTAATACAACTTTGCCTGGGGGCGAGCAATGCTTTAGACAATTTCAACAATGCCCATCATGCCCTGGTCTTCGTGATCCAGAATGTGGCAGTGATAGACCGTTTTACCGGCAAAGTCGCGAAAGGGAATGCGAATTGTAACGGTTTCGTAGGCCGGGATATTGACCACGTCTTTCCAGCCTAGCAGGGGTTCGGGCTGGCCATTGCGACTGACCACTTGAAAATGGTTGGTGTGAATGTGGAAGGGATGGTCCATCCCGGCTTTGTTGGTGATCACCCAGTCTTCGACGGTGCCCAGCTTGACCTGGTGATCAACACGGTGATGGCCAAAGGCTCTGCCGTTAATTAAAAAGGGAGCCTGGGTTTCTGGGTCAATGCCGTGGTCAAGCACAAATTCTCTGACCCGGTCTGGCTCCGGTAGGGGGGCAATCGAGTTGAGGGCAGGGGGGAGCGAGAGGGCAGTCGGGGCTCCCTGATAGGAGACCTGCCCCAGGGGAATCGGTTCCGTGGGGATGGGCAGGTCTGCCATGCCCATATCTTCAGCCATGGTGGTGATACCCCGATCATAGGGGAGGCTCAGCAGTGAGTAGCGACCGGGTTGCTGATTGCCAAGAATTAGCAAATCAACCCGTTCGCCGGGGGCAAGCACGACCTCCTGTCGTTCGACTGGAGCCGTGAGGGCAATGCCATCTGTAGCGGCCAGGTACCAGGGGTGGTCCTGCAGGCGCAACTGATAAATGCGAGAAACTGAAGCATTCAGCAGCCGTAGCCGTACCAGTCCCCCCTGAGGAAGGGTGAGGGATTGCTCCGCCTGGCCATTAACGGTCACAAGGTTACCTTCCCGTCCCCACATGCGAAAGACCGGTTGAGGCTCTTTCACCCTGCCGCGCCGGTCCAGATCGAAGTCTTGAAACACCACAATGGATTCCTGGGCTGCCTGGAACTCTGGCAGGTTATCCACCTCGCCGCGAATGACCAGGGCACCCGCTAACCCATAGGAAGTTTGCCGGGCTACCAGGCCATGAAAGTGGGGATGGTACCAGAACAAACCGGCGGGGTGATCCTCAGGAATGGTGAACTCGTAATTTGCGGTTTCTCCAGGTTCTACCTTGCGAAACGGATTGTCGCCCTCGCCGGTGGGAGAAATATGTAAGCCGTGGAAATGAAGATTCGTCGGTTCTTCCAGGCGGTTAGTAAACCGAATGCGGACGGTATCGCCGGGGTTGGCCTCAAGGCGCGGACCAGGGACCTGGCCGTTGTAGGCCATTAGCTCAGCTTTACGGCCAGCCAGTTGAACGGTGGTGAGTTCTGCGGTCAGAGCAACATCTAAAAGGCCCCTTTCGCTGCGGAGTAGGTTTGGCCCCTGATTTTGGGGAGAGGGTACGGCACAGTGAGACAGCAGGGTGGCGGCGGCGATCGCACTAGACCTGACAATAAACTGACGTCGTTTCATGCAGCACCAGGATAAAGAAGATGCAGGTCAGGTGAGAGGTTCAGAGTTATCGAAAATGCGCTCTCTACTGCAGAGTCGGAAAAAATATGTTGAGATAAGCCCCAATAATCGCCGGTCCCCAGAACATGGTAATGACCGCACCCAGGGCCAGAAATGGGCCAAAGGGCATTGGCTGGCGGCGGCTAATCAACTGCAGGGCCATGGCTCCCCCTCCAATGATAGCCCCGATCAGGCAGGCCATGAAGCCGCTTAAAAGCATGCCCTGCCAGCCCAACCAGGCCCCCAGCATGGCGGCAAGTTTGGCGTCTCCTCCCCCCATGGCGGTTTGTCCCAGGGCCGACGAGGCGAACAGGGTAACGATGTCAAAAATCCAGATACCTAAAACCGCTCCGATTACCCCGGCCATTAACCCCTGGACCATGCCGCTTACAGTTCCCAACTGCAGATGCCCCTGCCAGGCCTGAAACCCCAGACCCAGTACCAGGCCTGACTGAGTGAGGGCATTGGGCAGGGTGAGGGTATCAAAATCAATAAAGGCCAGGGCCACCAACCAACTCAAGAGAACCCAGTACCCCAGGGTGACCCAGGTCATACCCAAAAGCCAGAAGGCAGTGAGAAAGAGTACCCCGGTGCAGGCTTCGATGAGGGGATAGCGCACGGAAATGGGGGCTTTGCAGTAGCGACAGCGCCCCCTCAGCCACAGCCAGCCAAAAACAGGCACATTATCGTAGGGCTTCAGTCGGGTCTGGCACTTGGGGCAGCGCGAGGGGGGGCGCAGCAGCGATAACCCCTCCGGGAGCCGATAAATCACCACGTTGAGGAAGCTACCTACGGCAGAGCCAAACAAAAACACGAGGATTGACGTAATCAGGGTATCCATAGATCCATCGACCAGAGACTGTTGTCAGCATGCCCCAACCGCTCATTATTCCGTCAGGGTCTGCTGCAAAATGGGGGATTAGAATTTGTGAGATCTCTCTACGGTATAGCCCAGGCAATGGACTTTGACACTCAATTGATTCACACCGGCACCGCTTGCGACCCGACCACCGGAGCCCTGGTGCCGCCCATCCAGCTTTCCACCACGTTTGAGCGTGACCCGGATGGCGAGTACCGGCGGGGCTACGTCTATGGCCGCAGCGACAATCCGAACCGCAAGGCCCTGGAGACGACCCTCGCCCAGTTAGAGGGGGGCACAGAGGCCATCGCCTTTGCTTCTGGTTCTGCCGCCACCTTCAGCCTGCTGCAAAGCCTGCAAACCGGCGACCATGTGATTGCCCCCAAAAACGTCTATTTTGGGGTGCAGGAAATGCTGAAGCGAATATTTGCCCCCTGGGGACTGGCGTTTTCCCTGGTGGATACCACCAACCTCGATGCCGTAGCTGCCGCCTGTACTCCCAGCACCCGCCTGGTGTTGATAGAAACCCCATCCAATCCCCAGTTGGCCATTACCGATATTGCCGCCATCTCGGAATTGGCCCATGCCCAAGGGGCTTATCTCGCCTGCGATAATACCCTGGCGTCGCCGGTACTGCAGCGCCCTCTGGAGCTGGGAGCAGATTTTGTTATCCATGCTACGACTAAATATCTGGCGGGCCATAGTGATGTCATCGGCGGGGCCGTGATTGCCCGTGAGAACAATCCCCTTGGGGAGCAGGTGCGTCTGGTGCAGACCATCGGTGGGGTGATTCCGTCGCCCTTTGACTGCTGGCTCACCCAGCGGGGACTGCAAACCCTAACTTTGAGGGTGCGCCAGCAGGCCAGCAATGCCCAGCGCATTGCCGAATTCTTGCATCAACACCCAGCCGTGGAACGGGTGCTTTATCCGGGCTTACCTGAGCATCCCGGCCATGGCATTGCCCGGCAGCAAATGTCGGCCTTTGGGGGGCTCCTGTCTGTTCAAATTAAAGGAGACGGTGACCGGGCTATGGCTGTAGTTGCCAACACCAGGCTCTTTACCCGAGCCACCAGCTTTGGCGGCACCCACAGCACCCTCGAACATCGCGCTTCGATGGAAGCTCCCGGCACCGAGACTCCTCAGAATCTAATCCGGCTTTCCGTTGGTCTGGAGTCCTTGGAGGATCTGATTTCGGATTTAGACCAGGCTTTGAGTCGGTCATAAATTCTGGTCTGGTTCCCCTCATCCTTGTAGAGCCTATCCCACAAAATTCTGCGCTCCCACTCTGCTGTGAGGCTGACATGCACCGTTGACGGTCCCGCGTGACTTCCTTGACCCAATCACGCTTCCAGTTTTGCCAGCAGGGCCCGCCGCATCGTGTCTACCGGGACGGGTCGGTTCAGCCAAATTTCCAGGGCGGCGGCTCCCTGCTGTACCAGCATCTCTGCTCCGTCGATGATGGTCAGTCCCCGCTGGGCAGCCAGTTGTAAAAAACAGGTGGGGCGGGGGGTATAAATCAAATCGTAGGCCACCGCAGAGGATTTAGCTCCAGCCAGGACTTCGGCCTCCAGCGGACTTTCAGCTGCGGCGGCGGGCATTCCTACCGGAGTAGTGTTCACTATCAAATCGGCGGTAGGGATGCTGTCTGCAATGTCGTCGAGGGGATGCACTGATAGGGGAGGCTTGAGAGCAGAATCTTGCCAGCTATCGACAAAAGCGTCTAGTTTTTGAGGATTACGGCCAAATATTAGGATTTTGCTGAATCCTAATTGGGTGCAGCCTGCGACAACGGCCCGTGCCGCTCCCCCATTGCCCAGCACCACCGCAGTCTTTTCGGTCCATTCTCCAGAATCCTTGAGGGGAGCCATAAAACCGGCTACATCGGTGTTGCTCCCCGCCCATCCCTGCCTGGTCCGCCAGACGGTGTTGACGGCACCTACGGCCTGGGCATCGGTCGTCACCTCCTGTAATAGCGGCATGATGGTCTGCTTATGGGGAATGGTGACGTTAAAGCCCCGTACGCCGATGGCTGAAAAGCCCGCGATCGCACGCTCCAGATCCTCCGACCGAATCGGAAACGCCACGTACACATAATCTGCCCCCAACTCTGCCAGGGCCGCATTGTGCATCACAGGGGAGAGGGAATGCTTGACGGGGTCCCCAATCACCCCCAACAGCTGGGTTGTTCCGGTAATGGCCATGGTGTTCATTCGCGTTTCCCCATTGTGATCGAAGCTCCTGGCGTAGCAGCTCAGGATTGTGGAAGTTCCAAATGGACAAACATTCAGGCTTCCCTGACAGCTACCCGGCTTTCAAACAAGCAGACAATTTTAGACACCACATCATCAATGGTTAACCCGTCGGTGTTGAGTTCCAGGGCGTCGTCGGCTTTTTTCAGGGGAGCTACCTTGCGGGTGCTGTCTTTGCGATCGCGCTCATCAATGGCCCGTTCCAGGTTTTCCAGGCTAACCACGGTCTGGTTCTGGGCCTCCATATCCCGCTGCCGCCGCCGGGCTCGCTCGGTCACAGAGGCGGTGAGAAAAATTTTCAGTTCTGCATGGGGAAACACGGTAGTACCAATGTCTCGCCCTTCCATAACCACACCGCCATTGACGCCGTACTGCTGCTGCTGTTTAAGCAAAACTCTGCGCACCACGGGCTGGGCCGCAATGGCAGACACCTGCTGCGTTACCTCCGGCGTACGAATTTGCTGAGTAACTTCTCGGTCATTCATCCAGATGCGACTGGGATAGGCCGCAAACTCAGGGGCATCTCCACTGCTCATGACCTTAAGGTTGCAGTCCTGGAGGAGTTCAGCCACCCCTACCTCATCCTGGGGGTCTACTCCCCGATGTAGCGCCAACCAGGTGACAGCCCGATACATGGCTCCACTATCTAAATAGAGCAGGTTCAAAGCTTTAGCCACCCGCCGCGCCACCGTAGACTTGCCCGCCCCGGCAGGGCCATCAATGGCAATAATGGGTTTACGATGGCGCAGCACCATGTTGTCAATCAGTCGGGTTTGCCCAATGTGAGCCGCAACGGCCAGCAGACCGACTGAGGTAACGGTTTGCAACGGCTCCAGGGTATCGGGATGGACCATATCTGCATACTGCAGCATGACCTGGGGCACCTGGCTGATGTGCTGCCTGGCTACCGCTATCAGGGCCTGGCTGCGGTGTTCTCCCTGAGTAAATAATTCCTTTGCTGCGGTCAGGCCGCGATAAAGCACGGTGGCCTGCTGACGTTCTTCATCCGTAAGGTATCGGTTACGGGAACTCAACGCCAGACCGCTGGCTTCCCGCACAATGGGGCAGTCCACAATTTCGGTGGAAAAGTTCAGGTCGGCCACCAGACGTTTAATAATGGCCAACTGCTGAGCATCTTTCTGCCCGAAATAGGCCCGCTCAGGCTGTACCAGGCTCAGTAATTTTGTCACCACCGTAGCCACTCCCTCAAAATGACCTGGCCGGTAGGGGCCACAGAGCACTTTCATCATGGCACTAGGGGGGATAACCTTCGTCAAGTGATCCATGGCGGGGGTCTCAGCCCCGTAAAGCATTCGGGGGGTAGGCATAAATACTCCATCCACCCCAGCCGCCTGGCATAGCTGCAAATCTTGCTCTTGAGTTTGGGGATAGCGGTCAAAGTCCTCACCGGGACCAAATTGTAGGGGGTTCACAAAAATGCTGACGACAACTACGTCATTCTCCTGCCTGGCCCGCTGAATCAGGCTTAAATGCCCCTTATGCAAACCGCCCATGGTGGGCACAAACCCTAACTGGGCATAGTCATCTCCCTTCCAGCGAGATTGCCTCAAAAAGCACGACAATCCTTCGACCGTTTTCAGTAACCGCACGACTCCCTCCTAACGGTATTGGCATCACAGCCTGTGCCAGCTGACTGACTGACCACCCATCTGCAAATTTAATACCCTATCAGATTAAAGTCATAAACAAGTAACCGCCTAGTCGTAACATCCCTCGAGCAAACTCCCATGGCTTTCGGTTTGCCAGCAGGCACATCCGCTCCAACTTCCTCTATTTACCCAAAAACCCCCACCGGCCATGGGCAGGGGTCACTGAATGCAGGAGCACAATGCTGGGGAACTGCGGCAGAACCCCTGGCCGGGTCTGGCCAAACATGTGGTCAGTACCTGGGCTACTGGGTAGAGAGCACTTCTACCTGTACCCGGCCAACGCCCATGCGCCTCAAGCCAATCTCGGCGGCAGCCCCCGCCGAAAGGTCAATAATGCGGCCATGGCTAAAGGGTCCCCGGTCATTAATTCTGACCACCACCTGCTGGCCAGTATGAACATTGGTAACGCGCACTCGGGTACCAAAGGGAAGCGTCCGATGAGCTGCCGTCATAGCATTTTGATTAAATACCTCGCCGCTGGCACTCTGGCGACCATGAAAGCCAGGGCCATACCAGGACGCCATGCCAGTGTGGGTAGACGACACCAGACCGACCCGGACCGCAGGTTCAGGCATGCCCTCAATTTCTGTCAGTGGAGCCGCATTTCCCAGCAGCCGACGCAGGCGGTTTGCGGCCTGTAACGCATCTTCTGCCGGGTCTTCAGTGGTACCTGCCAGTATGGTCTGGGGGTTAAAGGCAACTAAATCCTGATCATTCCAGTCAATGACAAAGAGATCCTGGTCTTCGTCCCAACGCACCTTAATGTCACTGGCATTCGCATCAGCCGCCATGCTGGCAAGCCGCTGGGCCAAGCCCTCGGCACGAACCATCGGGTCCTGCTGGCCATTGTCGGTAGGCTCCGAATTGAGCGCTTTACCATCCCCGGCAGTGGCTAGGGTTCCCCCCAGGAAGGTCAACACCGGAATGGAGTGCACAAACAGGGTAGCCGCCTGGCGGTCGTCGAGAGCATGACCATAAACCTGAGTCAGGTCGGAATCTGGTTGGGATTGGTTTGAAGAAGCTTGATGGTCAGGTGTAGTCTGGTCAGAAACTGTAGCGGCAGAGCCAGAGGGTGAACCTGCACTAGAAATTGCGGACGTTTCGGAATTGAAAGACTCGTTTGAGGTGCTTTGGGCAGCCTGGGTTTCGTTAATATCCTGAGCTGCACTCGCATGCGGTACTCCAGAGACGGACATCATGACGGCGAGCGTCAGTCCGCCTAATAAGCGATGCTTCATAAACTCCACAAGAAAGCAACATAAGAGCATGAGAAATATCCGTCGGGAACCCGTGGATTCCCTAGGACAGGCGCAGAAAATTCAGCCTTGTATCTCATACCCATTACGATTTCAACGTTGTTTATTTGTCGAAATGTAACCTAACACGAACTTCTTGATTTGCGAATCCGGGAAGATGGGATTGCCCTTCAACTTTTCCTCAGAGCAAAATCAATCTATTTTTGCCTTGAAAAGCTCAAGCTCTTGTGGGGTGAGGAATTTTCACGTTTTTTAGATCACAAATTAGTTTGTTATTTTTTATCTGTTAGTTGGCAATGATTAGGGAATAGTAATCTTTGCAATGGCCCGTACCGCCAAAATCAGGGGGCGACCAGAAGGAAATTTGGTTGTCTAGGATACTTTTAGAAAACAATCATCCTGATCGTGCCTCCCTTAAATATGCTCTAAGGTAGGGGATTGATTGGTTTTTCAAATCGTTAGGTAAAAAGGCAGCTATGGATTATCGCGACGCGGGGGTAGATGTGCAGGCGGGGCAGCAATTTGTCCGACGCATTCAAACCATGGTGGAAAGCACCCATCGGCCTGAAGTATTGGGCCATTTAGGGGGCTTTAGTGGATTTTGCGAAATCCCTGCAGGGTATCAACAGCCTGTGCTGGTCTCCGGCACCGATGGAGTTGGCACCAAGCTAAAGCTGGCCCATATCCTGCAGCGTCACGATACCGTCGGCGTTGACCTGGTGGCCATGTGCGTTAACGATGTGCTCACCAGCGGAGCCGAACCACTCTTTTTCCTGGATTACGTCGCTACGGGCCAGCTCAATCCTGAGGCCCTGGCTGAGGTTGTGCAGGGTATTGTCGAAGGCTGTCAGCAGGCGGGTTGTGCTCTGCTGGGGGGCGAAACTGCCGAAATGCCTGGTTTTTATGCCCCAGGGGAGTACGACCTGGCCGGCTTTTGCGTGGGAGTGGCCGAAAAGTCTAAACTCGTGGACGGCACCCAGGTTACCGTGGGAGACCGAGTTATTGGTCTGGCCAGCAGCGGGGTTCACAGCAACGGTTTTAGTCTGGTGCGCAAAATTATGCAAGCAGGTCCCCGTTTGGATGGCAACGGCATTGGCTACAGCTGGGATGAAACCCAGCCCATCTTTGGAGACGCTGCTTTAGGAGAGGTGTTCCTGACTCCGACCCGCATTTATGTCAAACCGGTGCTGGCCGCCCTCAAGGCAGAACTCCCCATCCACGGCATGGCCCACATTACCGGCGGTGGATTGCCGGAAAACTTACCCCGCTGCCTGAAGCCAGGGCTGAGTATTCAGCTCGACCCTGCGGCCTGGCCAGTGTTGCCGGTCTTTCAATGGTTGGCCGAAGCCGGGCCGGTTGCCCCTGAGGCGATGTACAACACCTTTAATATGGGGATTGGTTTTGCCCTGGTGGTACCGGCAGACCAGGCCGATCAGGTGCTGGACTGGTGGTCAGACTATGACATTGCTGCTTATTCCATTGGCGAGGTGGTCCCAGGGGAGGGCGAGGTGCTGGGCCTCTTCTGACCCAAAGCCTTGCTAAAGAACCCTGTTTCTTCAGGCAATACCCATTACCGTATAAGGGCAGATTAGTTAGGAGACTGTCCTTGAAATCTTCTTCCTTAAACTGGCAGCCGGTGGTGCTGAGCTTTGTGGCCATCATCGCCCTGGCGCTGCTAACCAGTTCCTTTGTTATTGTCAACCCCGGCCAGGCCGGGGTTCTCAGCGTTCTCGGTAAAGCTCAAGATGGTGCTCTGTTAGAAGGCATTCATTTCAAACCGCCCCTGGTATCGGCGGTGGATATTTACGATGTGACGGTGCAGAAGTTTGAAGTGCCGGCCCAAAGTTCTACCCGTGACCTGCAGGACTTAAGCGCTCGATTTGCCATTAACTTTCGCCTCGACCCTACCGAAGTAGTCGACATTCGCCGTACCCAGGGCACGTTAGAAAATCTGGTATCAAAAATTGTTGCCCCCCAAACCCAGGAGTCCTTCAAAATCGCCGCGGCCCGCCGTACCGTCGAAGAGGCCATTACCCAACGGGCCGAACTAAAGCGCGACTTTGACGAAGCCCTGACCAACCGCCTGCAAAAGTACGGCATTCTGGTGCTTGACACCAGCGTGGTAGACCTGACCTTCTCGCCCGAATTTGCCAAGGCGGTGGAAGACAAGCAAATTGCCGAGCAACGGGCCAGACGGGCCGTCTATATAGCTCAGGAAGCCGAGCAAGAAGCCCAGGCCGAAATCAACCGCGCTAAAGGTCGAGCCGAGGCCCAGCGGCTTTTGGCCGAAACCTTAAAAGCCCAGGGGGGCCAGCTGGTGCTGCAAAAAGAAGCCATTGAAGCCTGGCAGCAGGGCGGTGCCCAAATGCCCAAAGTTCTGGTCATGGGTAGCGGCAATACTGGCGGTGTGCCGTTTATCTTCAACCTCAGCCAGCTTGAAACTTCTGACGCTGAAGCCCCAGCGCTGCTTAACGAGCCAGGCTAACGACGTTATCAGGGGCGAAGGTCACTTCTTTAACCATGCCGGGCTGTCCCAGGGTTTCAGCCTGGCTTTCATTGACGCTGACCACAACTCCACCGGCATTCCCGGCTCGAATTGTCAGGGCTTCATCGGCTGTCCAAAGCCGGGTTTCGCCAGGCTGGAGAATACCCTCAAATTCGGTATCGCCATCGGAGGTAATCCGCAGCCAGGATTGAGAAGTCAGAGTCATTTCTACCTGAATCGGAGCCGTGGCTACCGACGGAGAAGAAGATATGCGGGAAGGAGCCGCGTCCTCCCGAACAGGGGGCTGAATTTCAGCAGAGCGATTGGTCGTTTCAACCTGGTTCAACGGTTCCAGGGGGGGCAGGGCTGAAGTTTCAGGAGAGGTACGCTTCAGCAGGTAGGACAAGCCACTGATGGCGACCATTAATACTAAAAAATAGGCTCCATAAAGATGCAGAGGACGGAGCTGCGCCGCGGGAGAATCTTTCCAGGAGCGTCGCCGAATCGTAAGGGGAGTAAAAAACTGACTCGATAGGGTTTCACCATCCAGGCCCAGGGCGTCGCCATACCGGCGGATGAGTCCTCGAATGTAGACGGGTTCAGGCAGACTCTCCAGGTCTCCCTGTTCAATCGCCTGTAACAAACTTGCTCGAATCAAGATTTTGCTGCTAATTTCTTCGAGGGATAGCCCCCGTTCGATGCGAGCACTGCGCAGCAAGACACCCAGATCCAAGAGTTGCTCTCGGTAAACGGCGGTTGGGTCAGTTGCCTCTTTCGTCTTCATACAGGGAAGTTCACTCAGTAATGCATGGTTTGAACTGACGTTGGGGAAGGGGCTTCCCAACCAGTCGAAGAAGTAGACTCTGCTAATAATGCCCTAACTTCTTCCGAAGATAAAGATCGGTATTCCCCAGGGGAGAGTTGCCCCAGGCGAACCGGGCCGATGGCAGTCCGATGTAAGCTTAGCACTCGATGTCCCAGGGCTTTTGCCACTCGGCGAATTTGCCGATTGCGCCCCTCCCAGAGAGTAATGCTGAGCAGGGTTTTGCGAGCCGCATCGTGGGTCAAGACCTCTACCTTAGCCGGACGGGTTAAGCGCCCCTCTAGCTCAATACCGGCTCGCCAGGCGATGAGGCTGTGCTCTTGAGGCACCCCTTCTACCCAGACTTGATAGGTTTTGCTGACATCGTGCTTGGGATGGGTTAGCCGATAGGTCAATTCTCCATCATTAGTCAGCAGTAGAGCACCAGTCGAGTAGATGTCTAGTCTACCCACGGGATGTAGACCCGTCTGGGAGCGCTCGGTCGTTAAGGCATCGAGCACGGTTGGTCTGCCTTCTGGATCATCGCAGGTGGACACCATACCCAGGGGCTTATTCAGCAGCAAATAGCAATGGTCAGGTCGCTGTTCTGGCTGAATTATTTTGCCATCTACCGCTATAGCGTCTGCACCGGGTTCGGCCTTAAGCCCCAGCTCGGCGACCTGGCCATTGACCGTGACCCGCCCCTGCTGAATTAATGCTTCAGCCTGTCGGCGGGAAGCAATCCCCCACTGAGAGAGTACCTTTTGGAGTCGTTCGGCCATGGATGATTAGGTATATATCTCTATTGAAGCAGGCATGCCACAAAAGTCAGTTGTTTAAAAGGAGTGCGTTAAGAATCTTTATACAGCATTTTTGATCGTCTCTCTTCTATCTATACGAAGACATTAATCCTGTTTCGCTCAGAATCAGGACGTAGATTCAGGTAACCAGAGGCGCAGCCAGGCCCCCCCCAGGTCAGGATGATTCGCAGCTTGAATCACTCCGCCGTGGGCTTCTACGATTTGGTTGACAATAGCCAGGCCCAACCCGCTGCCACGACTGCTCTCAAAGGTCAGGGCTGCCCCTGCCGGACTACTGAATGAACCGGGCAGCCCCCCTGATGGACTGTCGCGACTGCGGGAAGGGTCGGCCCGATAGAACCGATCAAAAATATAGGGTAAATCTTTCGCATTAAAGCCAGGCCCCGTGTCGATCACTTCCAGGCAAAAATTCATACCCTCTGGTTTTGCCATGCCGGGTAGAGGGGCAGGGGAGGCGACCTCCTCTGGCTCTTGCCCATGGGTCGCGGTCTGGGGCGCTACCCCATTGAGCAAAACATAAATAGTTGATTGCCGGGGACTGTGCTTAATGGCGTTGTCAATCAGGTTGATGATCACCCGATGAAATAGCGGTTCATCTAGGGTGACCAGGCATTCTTGGGGGCCATCGTACTGAAGCAGCAGTGACTTTGCCTGGGCCAGGGGTTCAAGGCTGAGCCAGGCTGCTTGAATGAGTTGGGGTAGGTCCACCGGTCGCAGCATTAACCCCTGAGACTGTTGCCCCTGGAGGCGACTGAGGTTCAGCAAGTCTTCCACCAGGTTGCTGAGCCTCAGGGTTTCGTTAATCAACCGATCAATCCAGACTTTAAGGGCGGGGTCAATGCGAGTCTGCAAAGTTTCGGCCACCAGCCGAATGGAGGTTAGAGGAGTTTTCAGCTCATGGGCTACATCAGAGGTCCATCGATCCCGCTGCTGCACCAGCAGGGCGGCTTCCTGGCGGTTTTCTAGAAATACACCAACCTGCCCCTGTTCTAATGGAAACGCCAACCCCTTTAAAGGGTAGGTGGGCTCTTCTTTGGGATGCAGGGGATCAGGAGAAATACGGTATACCATCCACTCCCGCTGGCAGGCCTGCTGGCGGGTTCGGGTATCGTCAATCAGGGCGTCGAGTTCGTAAGAGCGAGCAACCTCCAGCAGCAGGCGAGGGCGATCGACGCTGCCCACTAAAGATGAATTCAGCTTCAGCAGGCGGTTCGCTTCTTCGTTGCACCAGGTCAGGCAATTTTCGTCATCGACCTGCAGGTAGCCAATGGGCGCTTTTTGCAAAATATATTCCAGGTTGTCTAAGGTAACCCCCAGGGACTTAAGCTGCTTTTGCTGTTGAGGCTGTAGCTGCACCAGTTGTCCTACCTGGTTGAGGGCTGCATCCCAGGTTCCAACCTGAAGCAGCTTTTGCAGTTTTTTGCGCTGCCGGCCATGCTGCTGTCGCTGCCACCAAAGGGCGAGGCAGCCTGTTAACAATCCAGCTAGAAACCAGAGTAATCCCACGTTAAAGCCACCTTAGCGTACTGGGGCCTTCGCTTAAAGCATATCGGTTTCTCAACGAGTTTGCCCCGCTTTCTGACCAGTCATGAGACCGGAAAACACTCCTGATAAACTTTGTCTATGCCAGGTTTAGCCTGGAAACTCTACATTTTGAGCTGGGCTGGGTAGGGACAACATCATTCTGGGCCAACCATGGAAAAAGCACCCTCGTAATGAGAGTGCTGTGCCACTTCATGAGTTTAAGGGTGCTGGTAGACGCTAATGCTCTACCGAATGATTTACCGAACGACTGCCCCACGGTATTTCAAACCTTCGGGGTGCTTAGCGGTAACATGCTTAGGCACGTGGCGAGTTACTACAGCGCCACGGTAGCGCCCGATGACTTCCTCAGAAACGGCAATGTGAGCTTCAGAGGTTTCGTAATTGATGCCGCGATATTTAAGGGACATAGTTCGCCTCTCCTAAGTGAAGGTGGTGTTAACAGAGGCGCGTTCCTTCAGGCTTTAGCCTTACTTCCGTCTCTCAGGTGAGAGAGATGAACGATTTATTTCTGTATTTATTGTTACCGTTTGCCCTGGGATTGTCAAGGCTGCTTGTTAGGGTTTGGTGAGAATTCGCCCAATGGCTTACTTCCTGGCCAATATCCATTTACTCCCATGCCTCTAAACATCCGGCCCAACGGCTATAAAAAGCCAGGCTTCGTCCATCGCGGTGCTCTGGTTACGAACCACTCTCCAGCAATTATTTCGTAGCGTTTGCCATCATTCGGAAACAATTCCGGATCTGACCTGGGTCATCGAACCCGGTTGGTGGCAGGAGTCATGGCAGTAGTTCCCAGGGAATGAGAATTTGATAACAGCCAATTTTTGTAGAGCAGGCAAGATGCCTGCTCTGGGCCAGCCGAGACGGCTATCCCACGTGATTGAATCTCCATTCCTAGGGACGGGCTGTTGCTAAGCCAGGGCAAAAGCTTCTTCAAAGGCTTCTTTTGTCAGGCGCTGGCCTGACACCGTCCCATGATCAGAGATACCCTAGGCTTCAAACCAAATCTTCGTAAATTATCTGCGAGCTATGCACGGCGCAATTCCACCCCATCGGTTTTTCCCTTACCTGACCTGGACTGACATTGAGGCCATGCCCCACAAAGAAGACGTGGTGATTGTGCAGCCCATGGGAGCCATTGAGCAGCATGGCCCTCACCTGCCCCTGGCGGTGGATAGCGCCATTTGTATCGAAGTCATGGGCAGGGCGCTGGCTCAGCTTGATGTCAACGTGCTGGCCTACTGTCTACCGCCGCTGTATTACGGCAAGTCCAATGAGCACTGCGATTTTCCGGGGACGGTGACCCTGTCGGCCCAAACCCTGCTGATGGTGCTGCAGGATATGGCCACCAGCATCTATCGGGCGGGGTTTCGCAAACTGGTGCTGGTCAATGCCCACGGCGGTCAACCCCAGGTGCTGGACATTGCAGCCAGGGATTTGCACCAGGCCCATCCTGATTTGATGGTCTTTCCGTTATTTATATGGGCGGTGCCGAACTGTGCCGGGGAGTTGCTGACGGCAAAGGAACTTGAACTGGGCATCCACGCCGGGGATGCCGAAACCAGCCTGATGCTGTCGATCATGCCGGATCAGGTGCGCCAGGACCAGTTGCGGGCCGAATTTCCCCAGAGCCTGCCTGCCGATAGCTGGCTCAGCATGGAAGGGGCCTTACCCTTTGCCTGGGTTACCCGCGACCTCAGCGTCAGTGGTGTTTTAGGAGATCCTACCGTGGCAACTAAAGCCAAGGGAGACCAGATATTAGCGTCTTTGGTTACGGGATGGACGACAGTATTTGAAGATATTTATCGATTTCGCCAGCCCCAGGCCAGAGAGGGTTGACTCTCCAGTGAGCTGGAGAAATTAGGGTAGGCATAGTCCCTCATCCATACGGGTCGCGGATATGGCTACTCAACAATTACAACTCAGGGGTATGAGCTGTGCAGCCTGTGCTGGCGCAGTGGAACGCTCCATTAAGAATGTACCCGGAGTACAATCCTGCTCGGTGAATTTTGCCGCTGAGCAGGCCACCGTGGAGTTCAATGAACGCTCCACCAGTGTCGAAAAAATTCAGCAGGCCGTATCTGATGCGGGCTATGGCGCAGACCTGGTGGATGAGACGGCGCAGATGGGCGAGCAGGGGGATGCCGACCAGGAGCAGCGGCGACAACACCAGCAACAGCTCACCCGCAAGGTCGCCCTGGGGGCTGTGGTCAGCATCATTCTGGTGATTGGCCATCTGCCCATGATGCTGGGCATGCACCTGCCGTGGATTCCCGCTATTCTGCATAACCCCTGGCTGCAGTTGGTGTTGACCATCCCCGTTATGGTGTGGTGCGGCCAGTCATTTTTTGTGGGGGCCTGGAAGGGGCTGCGCCACGGACGGTCGGATATGAATACCCTGGTGGCCTTGGGTACGGGGGCGGCTTTCGCCTATTCCCTGTTTGCAACGGTCTTCCCCCAGGTCTTACTGGCCCAGGGGATTGAGCCCGTGGTCTACTACGAGGCGGCAGCGGTGATTATCACCCTGGTGCTGCTGGGGCGACTGCTGGAAAGTCGCGCCAAGGGCCATACCTCCGATGCCATTCGGAAGCTGATTGGTCTGCAGGTAAAAACGGCGCGGGTGATCCGCCATGGTGAGCCGGTGGATATTCCCCTGGAGCAGGTGCAGGTGGGGGATACCGTTCTGGTGCGCCCCGGCGAAAAGGTGCCGGTGGATGGCCACGTGCTTGCTGGGGAGTCGGCGGTGGATGAGTCGATGGTGACGGGGGAACCCCTGCCCGTGACCAAACGACCGGGGGATGAAGTGATTGGGGCCACCCTGAACAAGTCTGGCCAGTTTACCTTTCGGGCAGAGCGAGTAGGTCGAGATACGGTACTGGCTCAGATTGTGCAGTTGGTGAAACAGGCCCAGGGGTCAAAGGCCCCCATCCAGCGGTTAGCAGACCAGATTACCGGATGGTTTGTGCCAGCGGTAATGGTGATTGCAGTGATCACCTTCGTGGTCTGGTTTGCCGTTACCCGCAATGTTGTCCTGGCTCTGTTTACCAGCATTAGCGTGCTGATTATTGCCTGCCCCTGCGCCCTGGGTCTGGCCACACCGACCTCCATCATGGTGGGCACCGGCAAGGGGGCAGAAAACGGCATTTTGATTCGCGATGCCGAAAGCCTGGAACAGGCCCACCGCATTCAAACCCTGGTGCTCGACAAAACCGGCACCCTGACCCAGGGACAGCCCATGGTGACAGACTTTCGGGCGGTGCAGGGTACAGCCCACGGCAACGAACTGAAGCTGCTGCGGCTGGCGGCGGCCCTGGAACAGCGATCAGAGCATCCCCTGGCGGAAGCCGTTGTGAACTACGCCAAAAGCCAGGAGATTACCGCTGCCGACATCAATCAAACTGAGGTAGAGCAGTTCCAGGCCATTTCCGGTGCGGGAGTAGAAGGCCGGGTATCTGGTCGACAGGTGCAAATTGGCACGGCTCTCTGGCTGCAGGAGCAGGGCCTTGATATTGCTCCCCTGACGGCCACCGCCCAGGCATGGGAACAGGAGGCCAAAACCACCGTCTGGATGGCGGTAGATGGCGAGATAGAAGCCATCTTCGCCATTGCCGATGCTCTCAAACCCTCTTCCGCCGATGCCGTTGCCCAACTGCAGCGCATGGGGTTGGAAGTAATCATGCTGACTGGCGATAACCCCCAAACCGCCAGGGCGATCGCAGACCAGGCCGGCATTCAGCGAGTTGTGGCTGGAGTGCGCCCCGATCAAAAGTCTGAAGAAATTAAAGCCCTGCAGCTTAAGGGTCGCTTCGTCGCCATGGTAGGGGACGGCATCAACGATGCTCCGGCCCTGGCCCAGGCAGACGTGGGCATTGCCATTGGCACCGGCACCGACATTGCCATGGCCGCCAGCGACATCACCCTGATTTCGGGAGATTTGTACGGCATTGCAGCGGCGATTCAGCTCAGTCGCGCCACCATGCGCAACATTCGCCAGAACCTGTTTTTTGCCTTCATCTATAACGTCATCGGTATTCCCATAGCCGCCGGAGTGCTGTACCCTTTCCTGGGGATTTTACTTAACCCCATCGTGGCCGGGGCGGCCATGGCCTTTAGTTCCGTTTCCGTGGTCACCAATGCCCTGCGGTTACAGCGGTTTCGCCTTAAAGGAAGCCGCTAAAGCATAACCCATCCCCCCCCATTTACAGAGGTTGACGCTACACTGTCGTTGTACTGATTACCCCCCTTTAAGGACGATTTCCATGGCACCCTTGCCTGCTTTTCCCACCAAGCTTGCTGCGGTCAAATCCTCTCTCCGGTACACAGGGGCCATCGCCCTGACTGCCTCTTTGCTGATTGGGTGTGCCAACCAAACAACCCAGGTTGAGAGCAGCAGCTATGAAGCCCAACTCGCCAATCATCTCCAGGAAACCGGAGCGTCTATGTATGGAGCCTACTGGTGTCCCCACTGTTCCGACCAGAAGGAGATGTTCGGCTCAGCCATTGACCAGGTGCCCTATGTCGAATGTGCCGCCGATGGAGCCAACGCCCAACCCCAACTGTGCCAGGAAAAAGGTATTCAGGGCTATCCCACCTGGGAAATTGATGGTGAGTTTTATCCAGGCTCTCAGTCTTTAGAGACCCTGGCAGAACTCTCCGGCTTTGAGGGCACCCCTTAACCGTAGGACCTATCCAATGGTGTTCGTAGTTTTTCTGCCATGGTTGTCATCGCCAACATTGGTTAAATTAGGGGGAACAACAAGTTAGCACCGCTAACATATATCTTTTGATTGTGTAAAGACCTTTGCAAGAACCCCACTCCCATAGCCATCCCCATCTTCACGATCTTTCCGTCACTGCCGATAGCAGCAGAGACATCCATCCCCACGTCCATGATCCCGAGTCTTTGAAGCGAATTGTGAACCGGTTGGCTCGCATTGAAGGCCATATTCGGGGGATTAAGACCATGGTGCAGGAAAGCCGACCCTGTCCGGATGTGCTGGTTCAAATTGCAGCGGTGCGCGGGGCCTTGGACCGGGTAGCCAGAATCATTCTGGATGAGCACCTGACCGAATGCATCAGCCGCGCTGCCGAAGCAGGCAACATCGAAGACGAGATTGCTGAACTGAAGTCTGCACTGGATCGGTTTTTGCCATGAGCTGGGGTGGGGTGGGTGTCAGGTACTGGGTGTCAGGTACTGGGACTTCCCTCGAACCCGGCGCCTAGCTATCCCCCTGTACCGTTCACGATTCAAGCTTTCGAACATACTGTAGAGAACCCGCACAAACAAGCCACTTTGAAAGTGGTATACAGTATACAGTCCTGGTCTTAGGATTTATTTACAATTTCTTTTAAGCTACCGGCTTTCCCCATGAAAGCTGAGCTACTCATATTCATTTTTTCCTGTAGGAGAGCTATGACTGTCGCAATTCAGCTGGGTGTCAACGGCGATCGCCTCAATCAAAGCCTGGATGATCTGGCTCAAATCGGCAGTTTAGGCAATGGCGGCATTTGTCGTCTGGCCTTTAGCCAGGAAGACATGCAGGGGCGAGAGCTGGTGCGCCGCTGGATGCTGCAGGCCGGGCTAGAGGTGCGATTTGATGCGGCAGGCAATATGATTGGCCGACTGCCTGGAAAGTTAGATCGACCCGCGATCGCTACCGGCTCCCACATTGACACCGTGCCCTGCGGCGGTAAATTTGATGGGAACCTGGGGGTTCTGGCTGGCATTGAAGTGGCCCGCACCCTGACCGAAAACAATATTGTTCTGGATCATCCCTTTGAGGTGATTGTCTTCACCGACGAAGAAGACACCATGATTGGTAGCCGAGCTATGGCGGGCACTGCATCCCCAAATCTTGAGGACTATCACCGTAAAGAGGGTCGCCCCATTGACGACTGTGTAAACCAGGTGGGCGGAGACTGGGATCGTCTGGCAGAAGCCCGTCGCACCCGCGAGGATGTTTGCGCCTTTGTCGAGCTGCATGTAGAGCAGGGCGGCGTTTTGGAAGCTGCCGGAAAGCAAATCGGCGTTGTCGAAGGGGTGGTGGGGATGCAGCGCTACCAGATCCACATTGAAGGGCGTCCTAACCATGCCGGCACTACCCCCATGGATCAGCGGCAGGATGCCCTCCTGGCTGCAGCCCAGATCGTACTGGCAGTGAATCGTCTGGCCACTGACCTACCGGGGCAGCGGGTTGCCACCGTAGGCTCTCTAAAGGTGTGGCCCAATGCCGCCAACATTGTGCCCGGCAAAGTTCAGACCAGCCTGGATGTGCGGGATCTTGATCGGGAGGTAATCAACCATCTGGTCAGTGACCTTAAACAGGAAATGGATGCGATCGCGAAAGCTACCGATACTCGCATCACCATGTTGCCTCAGTTAGATGTTGCCCCCAGCCCAGCCGCCAACCATATTCAGTCCACCATTGAAGAGGTGTGCGGCAGCTTTGGCTATAGCTTTCTTTACATGCCCAGCCGAGCGGGTCATGACGCCCTCGAAATGGGGCGCTTCACCGACATGGGCATGATTTTTGTCCCCAGCGAAGGGGGCGTTAGCCATTCTGAAATTGAGTTCACCACTCCTGAAGAATGTGTCCAGGGTGCCAATGTTTTGCTGGCAACCCTTCTGCGTCTGGATCAGCAGTATTGAGAAACCTATCCAAGTCCAGAAGTGAAGTTGCGCCGGAGAGCAAACGCCAGACTTCGTGCTGAACTTAGGAATGGGAATTGAATCACGTGGGATAGCCGTCTCGGCGGTTCAAAAGCAGGCAGGATGCCTGCCTGACAAGATTTCGTTGTTATACAATCTTTATTCCTGAGTAGAATCTGGACTTCTCACCCCGGCAAATCTAGAAAACCGAACCACCTGTGGTCCCTGGGTTTGCTAGGCTTTACGTGAAGTATCTGGGAGTGATAACGGGATGGCTGCTACTGACTTCAAAGATTATTACTCGGTGTTAGGGGTCAGTAGGACTGCAGAAGCCGACGAGATTAAAAAAGCCTTTCGCAAACTGGCCCGCAAGTATCACCCTGATGTCAATCCGGGAGATAAGGCGGCTGAAGCCAAGTTTAAAGAAGTCAGCGAGGCCTACGAAGTCCTATCCGATCCTGAAAAGCGCCAGAAATATGACCAGTTTGGCCAGTACTGGCAGCAGGCCAGCCGGGCTGGTGGGGGCTATGCCGGTGCCCCCAGTGACTTTGGCGGGTTTGACTTCAGCAATTACGGCAGTTTTGACGAATTTATTAATGAGCTGCTGGGGCGCTTTAGCACTGGTGGTTTCGGTGGTCCCGGTGCCGGTGCCCCCGGTGGTGCTCGCACCCGCACCTATACCTACGGTGCCCCTGGTGGCAGCGGGTTTGGGTCTCCTGGGTTTGGCTTCGACAATGCTGCTGCCCAGTCTTTTGACCAGGAAGCCAATATTAACCTGTCCTTCAGCGAAGCCTTCCATGGCACTCAAAAGCGGCTTCGTATTGGTAACAGTCAGGTGGAAGTACGCATTCCACCCGGTGCCAAGCAGGGTAGTAAAATCCGGCTCAAGGGTCAGGGTCAGGTTAACCCTTACAGCAAACAAAAGTCTGATATCTACCTGGTGGTGCAACTCACCCCCCATAGCCTGTTCAAGTTTGATGGGGAGAACTTGACCTGTGAGGTGCCCATTAGCCCAGACGAAGCGGTGTTGGGTGGTAAGGTTGATGTGCCCACCCCCGACGGCAGCGTAACCATGAACCTGCCCGCCGGTATTAAGTCTGGTCAAACCCTGCGGTTGCGCGGCAAAGGGTGGCCCAAACCCAAGGGTGGCCGCACTGACCTCTTAGTCACCGTTGTGATTACGCCGCCTAAAAGCTTGACTGACGCCGAGCGAGAACTTTATGAGAAGCTTCAGTCTCTACGCAGTGAAGATCCGCGCCGTTCTCTAGCCGACGTCAAGCTTTAGGGAATTGACCCAATCCGTTAACTCAAGGGTCGGTCAGAGGCTCTAGCTCTGACCGACCCTTGAGTTCAGTAGTCTAACCCCGTTGAGGGGCAGGCTCAAACTTGTAGGCATGATCCTGCAGCAGGGCGCTGACCTGACCCAGAACATTTTCGCCACCTTTCTTCTGGATGGACTGACGCTCTGGGTAAAATTCGGGTTTATCGAGGTTACGGGCAATGGCCTGTCTGACCTGATCGGCAATCAACTCAGCCAGTTCGCCGCGAGCCGTTTCCCGCTGGAACTCAGCCCCTTCTTCCGTGGTGGCATAAAGGGGTGGTAGCCGGTTCAGGGCGTAGGCGGCAATGTCGCCCAGGTCTAAGGTTTTGTCTGAGGTCGATTCGATTTCAGCCACGCGAGAAATGGCTTCGGTGAGTACCAGCTCTTCCATCACGTTAATGAATTGCTTACGGGGTACAGCAACCACTTCTCCCGTGAGGAGGGCACCCATGAGCCGGTCAAGGGCCATATATTCTTCGATGGAAAGCTCGGAGGCGGTGTCACAAATGCGACCTACTTCGGCTTCCATCGCGGGAGTGAGGTAGCCATCCTGCAGGGCTTGTTCAACAATTTTTTCGATAGTCATTGGGCCAATCGCTCCGTAATATGCGGCGAAAACATCCGACAGTTTTAGTCTTGGGGCAGTGATATACCAAGCCCAGATCAAAATCTGTTGTTTTATCTAAGAAAAAGCTCCATTTTTTGACTGAGACAAGGTTTAATTCTGGTTGGAGAACCGCTCTTTCGTAGTATGCCCCGATCGTCAAGAGAGGTCACACTCTTAAAAGGACTTTAAAAATTTAGAGCTTTAGTCTTGCCTAGCAGCTTGTCGCAGTAATCAAAAATTGACACCATAGCTGTTTTTGGGTTCGCCAGGAACGCTGCATGTAGCGGCAAACCCTTGTTTCTCCGACAGCCTGCTAGCCTTCACAATACACATCATTCCAGCGTTTCTAAAGCTGGTGAAGCGCTCGGATAATCCAATCACCGTGATGTCACAAGATAAGCTATCAGGCCGGTAAAAAGCTACCGGTCTGGTAAAAAAACATGCCTATACCAAGTCAAGCTCGGCCTCTGTCGATTATTCCCCGGCAGCAGGCCACGGCCAGGTCTGGGCAAGGTTCAATATTTTAAGAAAGCAATCGCCTGTTTCCAAATCTGGTGCTTACGCTGGTCGTCGGTTTCAAGACAAATACAGTGGGGGTCTTGCCAAACAATCTTTCCCGGAATCAGGTCTCCTGTCAGTAATTTCAACTCGACCCTCTGTTTATCTCGAATCAGGGTCTGAACCTGTCGAACACTGGGGAAGCCGGTAACAAACTCTTGAGACATGGCGTTAGAGTCCCACGAACATACGCTCGTTTTAAGGTACCTCGGAAGACTGGCAAGATAGATATCTGTTGTTATTTCGTAAGCTTGGTAGGGAGAGAGGGAGAGGGAGAGGGGGAGAGAGGGAGAGGGGGAGAGAGGGAGAGAGTTGGGGTGTGGGATGTCGGGCTTTGGAGAGTCTGGGCTGGCGAAGTGATCTCTAGTGGTGTCTGTCCATCCTCTGCCTAAATATCGGATAATAGAGCCTTGACTTGTTCAGGCAGGAGCAGCATGGAGTTCAGCAAATACCATGGCTTGGGGAATGATTTTATTCTGGTGGATAACCGGAAGCAGGTGGAGCCATTACTCACGCCTAAGCAAGCGATCAGTTGGTGCGATCGCCATTTCGGCATTGGCGCAGATGGGGTAATTTTTGCCCTGCCGGGGCAGAACGGTAATGACTACACCATGCGCATCTTTAACTCCGATGGGTCTGAGCCAGAAATGTGCGGCAACGGCATTCGCTGCATGGCCAAGTTTTTGCAGGCACTGGAAACCGAGGATGGTCGTCCGCCCCAATCTCCCCATACTTATCGCATTCACACCCTGGCGGGGGTGATTTCGCCCACCCTTCAGCCCGATGGTCAGGTCACGGTGGACATGGGGCCTCCTTATCTACTGGCGGGGGAGATTCCTACTACCCTGGGGGTGGCAAACGACAAGGTCGTGAATCAAGCTTTGACCGTAGCAGGAAATTCCTGGGAGGTCACCTGCGTCAGCATGGGTAACCCCCACTGCATTACCTTTGTAGAAGACGTAGCGGCTATTCCCCTGGAAACCCTGGGTCCCCAGTTTGAGCACCACGAGGTGTTTCCCCAGCGCATCAATACAGAGTTTATCCAGGTTGTGCGGCCCGACTATTTAAAGATGCGCGTCTGGGAACGGGGGGCTGGCATTACCCTGGCCTGTGGCACGGGGGCCTGTGCGTCTCTGGTGGCGGGGGTATTGACGGGGCAGTGCGATCGCGCTGCTACGGTAGAACTGCCCGGTGGTCCTCTGCAAATTGAATGGTCTGCCGCCGATAACCGGGTCTACATGACCGGCCCAGCCGAGCTAGTGTTTACCGGGCAAGCCAACCTTTAAGAAGGATTCGTTGTCGATGGACCGGGTGCCTTTTACGAGCACAGAGATATTGTTCTGCCCTCAGCAGGCACCCGGTCCCTGGCCGCCCTGCATCCCAGATATAAACCTTGTCCAAGTCCAGAAGTGGAGTTTTGCCTGAGAGAACACTACAGATCTCGAGCTGGACTTGGTATAGAAAGCTGCTTTACTTACAACTCGGGCAAAATTCTGGCCAGTTGCTCGCCAAACTTGTATTTCAGATCCTGGATGTTTTCATACTCGGTATGGAAATGTCCTGTTTCGCTGAGTTCATCCTGAAAGTCCCAGAGGCTTTCAAAATTTTTGCGATTAGAACGGGTAACTTCAGTCACCAGTGTTTTGAAATAGGTATAGACCAGCGGCTTACCGCCTTGCTGAAAGGCCCCGAACGCCCTTAGAGTACTCCATTAAAATGACTATCCATTTGCCGTGACCCTCCGCCCTCACCCCTGCCCCTCTCCCTGAAGGAGAGGGGTTCTGAATTCTTCTCCCCTTCTCCCCTGGGGAGAAGGGGTTGGGGGATGTAGCTTGCTTCCCGGAGGGTGGGCCTAGCTTGGATGTTTTATTAGTTGGACTACTCTTATAAATTCCTCTTTGGTGTACTTGCCAACCTTGCTGTAGAAAAGGCTGACGAAGATATCGCTTTCTTCAATGGCTTTGTTGTACTCGTCACAGCAAATTTTCTCCATTTAAGCTCAATTCTCCTTACCGGGTCGAGGTAGGCCAGGTATTGGGTGTTTGCCTGGATGCTTCAGTGGTAGCCAGGCAGTTGTACAATATTACGTACAATGACGGCAGAAGCTTATGGATACCGTTTCTTATTCAGAATTTCGCCAGAAGCTAGCTGGCTATCTCGACAAAGTCAATTCAGACAGTGCCCCGTTACTCGTAACTCGGCAAAACAACGCCCCTGTGGTGGTTATGTCGCTGGATGATTTCAAAGCCTACGAAGCAACGTTCTATCTACTCTCTAGCCAGCGGAACGCCGAAAGGCTCAACACAGCTATCGAAGGCCTGCGTGCAGGCCAGGGGCAACCGAGGGATTTGATCGAAGAATGAACATCGTCTTTGCAGAAACTGCCTGGGACGATTATCTGTACTGGCAGCAAACTGATAAAAAGACCCTAAAGCGCATCAATAGCCTGATTAAGGATATTTCCTGTTCTCCCTTTGATGGGATTGGCGATCCTGAGCCTTTGAAATTCAATTGGGCAGGTTTCTGGTCCCGGAGAATCAATAAAGAACACCGCCTCGTCTATGCCGTTGAAGACGACACTATTTTAATTGCGCAATGTCGGTACCACTATTAAATATTTTGCCGTCCCTTTAAAGCGAGGAAAAGTTAATCTGGTAACGAAACCCAAAAAATAGTTACCTCCCATGGGACAGCGTTTTCGCTTCGCCATCATCAGCGACCCTCACATTGCCCGCCCCGAAACCATTCCCGATAGCATCCATCGTTTCCACCTGGTGGAGGTCAGCATTCCCGGCATTGAGCAAATCTTTGACCACCTGGGCCAGCTTGACCTGGATTTTCTGCTGCTGCCCGGCGACCTTACCCAACATGGCGAATGGGTTAACCACCAGTGGCTGATTGATCGGCTGAAGCAGTTGCCCTATCCGGCCTATGTGGTGCCGGGGAACCATGATGTGATTGCCAGGGATGCCACCGATCGCACCATCGGTCTGCAAGATTTTCCCCGCCTCTATCAAGACTTTGGCTATAGCGATGGCGAAACCCTCTACTACCAGCACGAAATCCTTCCCGGTGTGCGGTTGATTGGCCTCAACACCAACGCCTTTGAAGCGGACGGTAGCCAGATTGGGGTGGGCTATCTCGATGAAGAGCAACTGACCTGGCTGGACGACCTGTTGCCCAAACTGCAGGACGACCTGGTGCTGGTGATGCTGCACCATAACGTGCTGGAACACCTACCAGGACAGGCCAAAAGTGCTATGGGTCAGCGCTACATGGTGCATAACCACCAGGCTCTGATTCAGCGGTTAGAGGCCGCCCATGTTCCCCTGATGTTTACCGGGCACCTGCATGTGCAGGACATCGCCCGCCGGGGAAACCTCTGCGAAATTCTCACTGGTTCCCTGGTCAGCTATCCCCACCCTTATCGAATCGTGGACGTTGAACGACGGGATGATGGCGGCTTAACCGTAGAGGTCGATTCCCACCGGCTTACAGCGGTGGCACCCTGGGACGATCTGCAGGCCATGTCTCACCAGTGGATGTGCGATCGCTCCTCCGGCTTCCTGACTAAATTCCTTACCAGTCCTCCCCTGAGTCTGCCCCTGGCCGCAACCGAAGCCATTGCCCCCACATTCAGGCACTTCTGGGCTACCATTGCCGCTGGCGATCCCCAGTTCGACTTCTCCCACCTCCCCCCGGAAATCCGCCAGGTCATGGAAGTCTTTAACGCCGTAGGAGAAGATGGTCAACCCCAAAAGTTAGATAATCAGGCCCGGTTGGTTTGGGACAGGCAAGGCTAAGCGGGTATCAGGCGCTTGCTGGGTATCTGGTGCCAGATGCCGGATGTCGGGGCTAAGGTATTGGACTGTTGGTAAAGGCAGAAAGCTATAGTTTGGAACCCGATACCCGGAACCCAGAACCCGACACCGATCCTCTCCCTAAGGTTGCCGACAAATTCCAAATACCGACGTAAACCCGTGCAAAAACGTCGATTTGCCAATTGGCCCGATTTCGCCGCCGCAGAAGAAGCCGCTGAGGGGCACCGGGCCGAGATGCTGGAAAAATAAGCCTGAGTCAAAATCAGCCTCGCCGTAGAGCCCTTTGCCCCGGCCCATGCAAGAAAACATCAGGGCACCGGCGGGGGAGTTAGCGGTAATGGAAGACTGCATTTGGTAACGCTGCAGCAGAGTATTCAGGTCTTCGGCAGAGGTAGTAGCATCGCGCAAATGAAACTGGACCCGTTGACCGGGGCGAAGGCGGTCGCCGACTGCGATCGCGCCAATTTTAGGGTCTACCCCCAGCAGGGTGCGAATCAAAAAATCACCATGCTCCAGGGAGGTCTTAAAACTATCCTGCGCGACGCCAATGAACAGCGAATTTTGGGCCAGCATTCGATCTTCTTCATTGAGCTTGGGAAACAGGTTTTGCAGCGCCTCCAACGGGGTTCTGACGACATCGTCTGCTGGATCACTCAGAGAGAGTAGAATATTCCGTTCGGCCTCGACTACCTGAAAAGGCTGACCAATGGGCCGACAGCCCTGGGCCACAATGGTATCGAGCACCACATCTCCCCACAGGGCCACCCCGACAATGCCCTCACTGTGGAGAGTGCCGTTGCAAAATAACCCACTGACGCGATTAAAACTATCTACACTGGCCATTCCTCCCACCTTGACAGACTCGGGATAGGCAAAATCGAGCCCCTGCAGCAAGTCATTCACGCTAGAGGAAAAAGGATCGGCCATCAAAATAAACTGGGGGTTCTCTTTTGGGGCCACCCCAATCAGGTCAATCCAGTCCTGGGGAGGGCTGTCTAGATCGGGCAGATCATCGCTGGCAAGGTAAAAGCTGTGTACCTCTACCCCCGGCATAGAGGCCACGCTTAAACTAACGGCGGGGGCATTTTCTACTTCCCTGGGAATGCGTTCTGAGGTCATGCCCACCACGCCGCCGCCGCTGCAACCCACCAGATTAGGAATGGGCCACATTTCCTGCAGCAGGGGCAACAGGCGAGGAAATTCGCTGGTGAAGGACGACGAAATAAACAGCAAGCCCAGATCGGGAACCCCATCGAACTTCCCTTGCAGCTGTTCGACGACTTCCCTCACGGCCCCCTCTAAAGAAGCACGGGTAGACATCGCGCTGGCCCATTGCATAGCTGGGGAAGTTCCATTCATTGTGCGTCCCTATGAATGCTTGAGTGGCTACAGTCTAAATCGTTTCGGGCACTTATTCGGCATCACAAGGCCGAATGTTGCCGCAGCTGGCATAACCGTCTGGAAACAACATTAAGAGAAGTGTAAGCGACCCGGGGTGAGTACTCACTCTTAAATATCGGTTTGTTTCGCTCAAACCGGCCATGGCACGGGAAAGTTTTCCCCCCAGGGATGGGAGGCTAACCCCACAAGATGGCCTCGGCGGGTGGACTATACTAAACTCAACACAAAGCAGTACGAGTTTAGGCTTGGTTAATCCTGCTAGTGCTGCCAGCACACTGTGCTTCAACTGCACCTATGCCAGGTCCAGCTTGAAGACGGAATTTTTTCAGTCGGAAAGATTCCACTTCTGGACTTGCACAGGGGATGTGTTCTGTGACGTTACAACGGGGAAAAGTTATGAGCGACAACACCATCCAAGACCGCATTAATCAAGAGCTTGAATCCGCCCGCAATGCCTGCGATAGCTCCGGCAGCAACTCTGAAGAGTGCGCCGCTGCCTGGGACGCAGTAGAAGAACTCCAGGCTGAAGCTTCTCACCAGCGCGAAAAAGGTCAGGGGAAAGCCAAGTCTTCTTTCGAGCAATACTGCGACAGCAATCCCGATGCTGACGAGTGCCGCGTTTACGACAACTAAGACAGATGGGTTATGGCACTCCAGGTTTACGGAATTCCCAACTGCGGCACCTGCAAAAAAGCATTTGCCTGGTTAGAGAATCACAACATCGATTACGAATTCATTGACACCAAGGTGAACCCTCCTGATCAGGAACAGATTACCCAGTGGGTGTCTGAATTGGGGTTTAAGCCCATGCGCAATACCTCCGGCCAAGCCTACCGCGCCCTGGGGGACGAAAAGCAAGCCTGGGGCGACCCGGAATGGATCAGCGCTTTCTCGGAGAACGCTATGTTGCTTAAACGTCCTCTATTTGTCAAAGACGGCAAGGCTGTTCTGGTGGGCTTTAGAGCAAAAGAAGAAGTCCTGCAGGACGTTCTGGAGTCCTGAGCAAGATTCCAAATTTTGCTAAGGGGAAAGTCGATGGGCTGATGGCGCTCGGCTTTCCCCTTTCTCATTGGCCTAAACCCGCTGGAAACAAGCTCATGTTCGCCGTAGGATGGAGAAACTATGCCAAGTCCAGCTCGAAATCTGGAGTTTTCCATAGGCAAAACTCCACTTCTAGACTTGGACCAGGTTTAAATAAAGTTGTTGTCAAAAACCCCTGAAGGAATGGATATCAAACGCGGTTTCGTCGCCACCGTCGGAAACACCCCCCTCATTCGTCTCAATACGCTCAGTGATGCAACCGGCTGTGAAATTTTGGGCAAGGCTGAGTTTCTCAACCCTGGGGGCTCCGTTAAGGATCGGGCTGCGCTTTACATCATTAAAGATGCCGAGGAGAAGGGCCTGTTAAAGCCTGGCGGTACGGTGGTGGAAGGCACAGCGGGCAATACCGGCATTGGGTTGACCCACATCTGCAATGCCAAAGGCTATCGCTGCCTGATTGTCATTCCCGAAACCCAGTCCCAGGAAAAGATGGATCTGCTCCGCACCCTGGGGGCCGAAGTGCGTCCGGTGCCCGCCGTGCCCTATCGGAATCCCAATAACTATGTGAAAGTGTCGGGTCGTCTGGCCGAAGAAATGGAGAATGCCATCTGGGCCAACCAGTTCGACAACCTGGCTAACCGCCGCGCCCACTACGAAACCACCGGCCCTGAAATTTGGGATCAAACCGACGGTAAGGTTGACGCCTGGGTTGCCGCCACGGGGACCGGAGGCACCTATGCCGGTACGGCCATGTTCCTCAAAGAGAAAAACCCCGATGTCCGTTGTGTCGTTGCCGACCCCATGGGTAGCGGCCTTTACAGCTACGTCAAGGTGGGGGAAATTCAAACCGAAGGCAATTCCATCACCGAAGGTATCGGTAACAGCCGCATCACCGCCAATATGGAGGGTGCCCCCATTGACGATGCCATTCAGATTGCCGACCCCGAAGCCCTGCAGACTATATATGATTTGCTTTACCAGGAAGGCTTGTTTATGGGGGGATCGGTGGGCATTAATGTAGGGGCAGCGGTGCAACTGGCTAAGCAAATGGGGCCGGGCCATACCATTGTCACCGTGTTGTGTGATGGCGGTTCCCGGTATCAGTCTCGCATCTACAATCAGCACTGGCTTGAGGCTAAAGGGTTGTGGTCAGACCACCTGCTAGCAGCCAAAATTAGCTAACCATGAAGGTGTTTCTGGAAAGGATGCACCATTGGCAAAATCTATCGCTATGATCGTAAAGCATCTGCTTGTGGTGCCCCTGTGCTAGCCTGAGCGGATGTCTCCCGTCTCCATGGGGTTTTTCCTGTGACCGACCCGTTTGACCCATCTCCGATAACACAAGATCCTAAGGTGAACCCAAAGCCCTCGAATCCATCTGAAATTCATAAGTCATCTCAGCCTAATCCCTGGGTTGAGGGACTTCAAACTATTGGTCTGAGCATTGTGCTGGCTCTGGGCATTCGTCATTTTGTGGCAGAAGCTCGATATATCCCTTCGGGGTCTATGGAACCCACCCTTCAGATTAATGATCGCCTGGTAGTAGAAAAAATCAGCTACTACTTCAACCCCCCTGAGCGAGGCGATATCGTTGTCTTTTGGCCCCCCGACCAGCTGACCCCGCCGGGCCAGCGACGCGATGCCTTTATTAAACGAGTGATTGGTCTCCCCGGCGATGTGGTAGAAGTGCGGGAAGGGGAGGTCATCGTCAATGGTGAACTCCTGCAGGAAAACTATATCAAGGCCCCTCCCGATTACGAATGGGGACCCGAGCAGGTGCCCGAGGCCGCTTATCTGGTGCTGGGCGATAACCGCAACAGCAGCTACGATAGCCACTCCTGGGGGTTCGTACCCGAAGAAAACCTGATTGGTAAGGCCATGGTCAGGTTCTGGCCCCCAAGCCGCATCGGCTGGCTGGATGAGGAATAATCGTTAAGGACCATAACAAAAGCCCGACAAACTGAGTCGGGCTTTGATTGAAGGGCAGGAATTTAAATTCGAGTAGCGGTTTGGCGATAGGTTTCGCTGGGCTGAATGCTGAACTTGACCAGATCAGCCAGTTCCTGCAGCTGGTTAATGGCCTCGGCCCCTTCCAGCTTCATCAGTTCACGGTCGTCTCGCATTTCTGTCCAGGTGATGCCGTAATCTGACACCAAAAAACGAATGAGATGGTTGTTGCCAAGGCTGACCATGAATGAGGCGCTGTTCATCTGGCCACCACAGGTGTAGCAGGAGGCCAAATACCCCCGACTTTCCAGGACGTCTGCCAGGGCCTGCAGGTTCATGACCAGGTCTCTGACAAATTGTCGATGCTGCTCAGCTAGCCTGACAAACATACCTATTCTCCTCGTGATGAACTCATTGTAGCCCAAAAAATAAATTGATTCTTAAGAATTTGGGTGGGCTACTCGTTTTCTGCTCCTGATGTGAAGTCTATCCTAACCACCGGACTATGGTCCTGATGGAAAATGTTTCAAAAGAATATGTAAAGTTGGCTGTTAATCAACCAGTTCCCACCAGCCTAAGCCAGGACCTACAAACCGCAGTGTAATCCAGAACAAAATCACGGCTGCGATCGCAAACCAGGTGCCCCGGGTTGTCCATTGCATAAACTGCTCAGACTGCTTTTTCGTAATCGGCAGCCAGGGCAGAATGGATTGTTCTTGGCCGTATTTTTCTCCTAAGATCTCTTTCCGTCGTTTTGCTTCGCCCATCGTCCTTCCTGTGTTGTACAACCTTGTATAGATTTGGGTAGAGTCGCGGTTGGCTGATACGTGGTGGCGTAACACCTCCACGGAAGCAGTCACCCGCTTCAATCATACTCATTTTAAGACTGGGCCACCCATTCCTACGATGGGATAAAAGTACAATAGATCAAGGGCTGTATTTTCGTTTCCCCCTCAGGGCAGAAGACTTTACCCATCCAGATCAAATTGCCAGTCGGTTTGCAGCTTCCGAGAGCAGGCGGAGGGGCTGAGGGCTTCTAAAACTTGGCGACCATAGCTGCGGTAGTGAACCCGAGTATCTAACAGCGCTACCATGCCCTGGTTGGCCCGCAGGGGAGCCACCGCCCGCTGCAGTTCTGAAACCGCAACCGGAAACAGATACAGGCGAAACCAGTCCTGACGCTTGCGTTTGTGGTAAGCAACCCGCCCCGCCACCAGGGGATTTTCCAGGGAGGGCAGCGGCAGCGTGGCAATAATTAACAGCCCTGGCGATGGCCAGGAAGGGCGATGGTGGTGCCAGAACTTCCACCCGCTTACCAAAATGGCATCTGGATGCTGCAGGGGTTGGTCGACCTGTACCCTGGAGCCAAATTCTGCTGCCAGGTTGGCGGCAAGCTGCTGCTTCAAAGGCAAATCATCCACCAGAATCACGGTTGGCCCCTTCACGCTGGGCTTCACAAAAGTTAGCAGGCGTCGCGTTTCTAGCAGCAGCTCAGCCTGAAACTGCGGGGTATTTGGCAAGGGTAAATGGTCGGGCAGGTAGAGCCGAATTGCATTGTGCTGGCGGTGGGGGGCAAACTTGAGGCAGGTCAGGTCGCTGAGCCCATAGGACTGCCGAAATATGTCGGCTTTGGCATCTGGATCGAGGGCCGCCCCAATCAGCACCACGGGCTGCCGTTGCCAGATGGGGGTTAATACCGGAGCAACATCAATGGGAGAGCAATGGAGCTTAATCTGACCCTGTTCTCGATCAATGGTGTACCAGAGTAAAAAATCGGGAGACCCTAGCCCCTGCCAGAACCGCTGCCAGGGAAGCGGCATCGGCAGGGTAGATGGCCCTGCCTGGAGGGTCGCCTGGCCCAGGGAATCCTGCAGCTGCTGTAGCCGTTCTCGCTCAGCCTGGGTCAATAAATGGCAGTGGTATGGATTAACAGGATGCTGAAAAGCGCTATGGGTTAGTGCAACTCGGGTATCCCGAATGATTTCCTGACAGCCGGGAAAAGCCAGCGTCAGGGCTTCCCAGGCTGGGGCCGAAATTTCTGCTGTCAGGCTGTCACGCACCCACTGGTCGAGGTTGTCGGCATCGTCGATTACGGTCGGTAACCCTTCCGGAAAGGCGTCTCCCTGGCCGAGTCGGTCATTAAACCAGGCCTCGGGAGTGGTCATGAGCAGACCGGCAAAATCTGGGTGGGGCCAGCGATTGCCAATTTGAATGGGTTTGTGGAGGGATAGGCTGTCCTGCAGGCGGGGTAAGTCTTGCAGCAGAATAGTCTGGCGGATTTCATCTGGTACTACCAGAATGGCAGGCCCTGGCCACATCAACAGGGCAATCAAGTAGCTGAATCGGTATTGCCCCTGGTAGGCCGACAGCCCCCCCACTTGTAGTAGCGCACTGCGGCCCAACCGCAGGGCACGAGCAACCAGCCGGGCCATGGTGAGATGGTGGGGCCAGGTGGGTTCGTGGCATTCCCGCAAGAAGGCGCGTAGATGCTGGTGGACTTGGGCCTCAATCACAACGTACTGGGATGAACAGCCAATGGATAGACCTCCATTGTGGCATAGATGTTTCGACTAAGGCCGATGGCACCCCTGGGCAAAAGCCAGCAGGGCTGATATCGGGGGCAGTAGTTCGGCGGTGCTAATTAATATGGGGTCTTCGAGAGTATCTGCGTCTGGGTCTTCGCTGCCCATGGTCGCACTCTGGAAGAGACTGAGGTGCTGATTGCTGGAGTTGATCACCGTGAGCCTCAGGGGAGCGAGCAAAAAACTGTCGTCTCGCTGCAAGGCCGATGCCTGATCCAGGGGCGCGAGCTGCTTGTGGGTGTTGGCCAGGGCTCGCACCATGGGCGGAATAATTTGCCGCATGGTTGAGCCTTCAGCCGCGGTGGTTAGCAAATCTTTCATGGGAGCAGCCAGGTTAAGCAGCAGTTGTCTGGCTTCGCGCCCCTGGTGAAAGGGCATTAAGGCGGCATAGGCCAGGGCGAGCAGCAGCCCGTCATGGGCCACGGTGTAGGTCAAAATGGTCTGTCGGCTAACCGTTTCAATGGAGGGAACCGGGGCCAGAGATAGATGCCTATCTGCTGTCACGCAAATGGCTGCAGAGAAGGCCTTTAACCCGGTCGGGGTGAGGGGGGCACCCACCACCAGCTTAATCTGGGAGCGCGCACGACTAAAGAACCGTGCCATTGCTCGGGCATGGGGAAATTGATGAACCCGGTGCTGATCGCCGTTGGGGCTTAAATCAATCCACTGACAATCGGCATCCTGCAGGGTAAGGTTGTAGCGCAATGCTCCGTATAACTTAATTCCTGACAGTTTGGCCCCTGACGCATCCGAGTTGACCCAGGTAGTATGCATCAAATTTGCGTTTTGGAGGTCTGCATGGACCAGCAAGGTGTCGGTCAGATTGGCCCCCTCAAAGCAAGTACCTACCAGCTTGGCCCCACTCAGCTTGGCATTGGTTAAATCGGCATTGCGCAAATTGGCTCCGCTCAGGTTAGCCCAGCGCAAATTCGCATCCCGCAAAATGGCCCCGCTGAGGTTGGCCTGGGTCAGAACCCCATGGCGCAATTCTGCGCCAGACAGGTTGGCTCCCTGAAAGTTAACCCGGTCACCGTTGGCATTGTTGAGGGTGGCCTGTTCGAGGCTGGCCCCCAGCCAAGAACTCCCCCGCAGGTCTGTTCGGCTTAAGTTAGCGATATTAAAATTGCCCTGTCTGCACTGGGCTTCTCGTAGATCAGCCTCGCTCAGATCAATGGCCACCGCATGGGCATTGGTCAGGTTGGCTCGCAGCATTTCGGCGCGAATCATGGAGGCCGTGGCCAGGTTCGCATCCACCAATCTGGCTCGAATCAGGTTGGCGACATTCAGCTTGCAGCCGCTTAAATTGGCTTCGGTCAGGTTCACCCCGGTCAGTCGACTGACATTTAGCAGGGCCTGGGAGAGATCTGCTCGGGAGAGATTGGCGCTACTAAAATTGGCGACGTTGAGGGTAGCCCCCCGCAGAATAATGTCTGGCAGTTCAGCGCCAATCAGTTGGCATTCCCCCAGAGCAATGCCTGTAAAATCGCGCTCGCCCTGGGCGTATTTTGCCAGCAGTGCTTTTGCATCCATGGAGAAATTCTAGCTGAGAGAGGCGATACCAAGTCCAGATCGAGGCCTGTAGTTTTCTCTGAGGTAAAACTCCATTGCTGCACTTTGACCAGAGTTAATTGCCTGACCACGAAGGGGTAGGATAAGGAACCGCATCGTCATTTAGATTCAGTTGAAAAGCCGCAGATGCAGACTATTGCTATTGTTGGATTAGGCCTGATCGGAGGCTCTTTGGGATTAGATTTTGTCGCCCAGGGGCATCGAGTTTTGGGCATTGCCCGCCGCGCAGAAACCTGTGAACTGGCTCTGGCGCGGGGAGTGGTACATCAAGCCGATACTCATCTCAGTCTGGCCAAAAGTGCCGACATGGTCTTTATCTGCACCCCCATCGGCATTGTGGTGGATACGGTTGCCGCCCTGATTCCCCACTTAACAGAAGCCGCTATTGTTACCGACGTGGCTTCGGTTAAAGCGGCAATTGTGGCTCAAGCCACCGACCTCTGGCCCAATTTTGTCGGCGGTCACCCCATGGCTGGCAAAGCCCAGGCCGGCCTGGAGGTGGCAGAACCCCGTCTGTTCGCCCGTCGTCCCTACGTGTTGACCCCGGTGTCGAACACATTGCCCCAGGCTGTGGAGCAAGTCAAGACCCTGGTGGTACAACTCCAGGGGCGCTTGTATGAATGTCTGCCCCATGAGCATGACCAGGCCGTAGCCTGGATTTCTCATCTGCCGGTCATGGTCAGCAGTAGTTTAATTCAAGCCTGTTATCGCGAAACCGATCCCTCCATTCTGGCCCTGGCCCAGCAGCTGGCCAGTTCTGGCTTTCGAGACACCAGCCGGGTGGGGGGCGGCGATCCCCAACTGGGGGTGATGATGGCCCAGTACAACCGCGAAGCGCTCCTGAAAACCTTAAACACCTACCAGCAGCAACTCTGCAACCTGACCGAAATCATTCAGAAAAATGAGTGGGATGTCCTGCACCGCCTGCTGTCAGAAACCCAGGCCCAGCGCCCTGAATTTTTATCAGACCCCTGATTGCACCTGACCCAGAACGATGGCTGCTGGCCGCTGGCTTTAATTATTGGACGGATAGACCGGCTGTTTATCAATAATGACCGGCTCCTGATACAGCAGGGCGGTAAAGGTTACCGTTGATCCCAGTCCTTCCCCCATGCTGATAAACTGCACCACCCCTCCCATGGCCTCCACCAGCTTTTGGGAGATGGCTAACCCCAGCCCGGTGCCGCCGTACTGGCGGGTGCGTTCTCCGTCTACCTGGCTGAAGGTTTGAAAGAGCCGGTCCTGTTTTTCGAGGGAGACGCCAATGCCGGTATCAGCCACGCTCAATTTTACGGTGCCGGGCCAGACTTTGCCCTGATACTCTACCCGTTGAGACTTCACCTCGGCACTAATGGTAATGCCGCCCTCATGGGTAAATTTGACGGCATTGCCTACCAGGTTCAGCAAAACCTGCAAGAGCCTTTGGTAGTTGCCGTTCAGGGTAATTTCATCGCGGGTTGCCGGAATCAAAATATTGAAGTAAAGCCCCTTTTGCTCGGCCTGGGGACGGCTGAAGTTTTCTAAATCTGCCAGCAGTTCCTTCAGATTGACCGGCACCATGTCAATCTGCATTTTGCCCGCTTCTATCTTGGCGATATCCAGCACGTCGTTAATTAAATTGAGCAGGTGCAGGGCAGACTTATGGGCTTCCTGAATAAATTCCTGCTGTTCTTCGGGATCATCAGCCATGCCATCCAGCACCAGCCGCAAAAAGCCAATCATGCCGTTCAGGGGGGTGCGCAGTTCGTGGGAGGTATTGGCTAAGAATTCGCTCTTCAGCCGGGAGGCTTCCTCAGCCTGGCGGCGGGCTTCTTCGGCCTGGCGACGGGCTTCCTGAAATTCCCGCTGTTTTTCCATCAGGCTGGCATTGGCCTGCTGCAGTTTAATGGCCAGGGCATGGCTTTCGCCAAAAAGTCGGGCATGGGTAATGGCTGTGCCGACCTGGTCGGCCAGGTCGGTGATCAAGCCAAGTTCGACCTCAGACCAGTTGCGTGACTGGCGGTCGTACAGCAGGATGAAGCCATTGATTTGATTTTGATAGCGGGTTGCCACTGCCAGGACGGTCAGGTCGCTACCGTCGTTGAGCCTGGTGCGGGTGGCCAGAGCAGAGTTGGCGGCCTGATCTAAATAGGCCGTTTCTCCCAGGGGCAGAGTTACGTTCATCCAGGACGGGAGTTGGGGGTCGCCGCGGTACTCCGCTGCCACCTGAGCCGCATGGGCCTGGCTGTCATAGCTGCACACCAAACACCGTTGTACGGTGAATAATTTGCCCAGACCATCTACAGCACGACGGCGAATGGTTTCTAAGTCAAGGGTCCAGCGAATGTTGCGGGTGATTTGATTCAGCCTGGGAGCATAGGTCTGCAGCTGGTTACAGGAGTTTTTAGCGGTAGCCTTTAAACCCTCAAAGGATTGTGGAACAGAGGGTGCGCTTGCTTCTTGAGGGGAGGATATGGGCCTGGACCCTGGACCTCCGGGGTCGGGGTATCCTATCGCTACAATTTGAAACAGGTCGCCGTTGGGCCGCCTCAAAGGATACAACAGCCACAAGCTCTCCCGGCGTTGCTTAGAGGTCTTCAAGGTGCCCTGGAGCTGCACCGGGGATGAGGTTGTTTGCAAACGAGTCAGAGTCTGCTCTAGCCCGGGGAAATCTTTGGAAAAAGAGACGATGTCGGCTAAAGAATGGCCTTGCCACTGGGACAGCAGGGTCTGGAAGTTGTCCTGAGGGGGAATAACCCAGTCTTTAGAGGTTGCTGCAACCGGTTGGGTCGATGCTGGTGCGGTAGCCCTGGTCACCGCCTGGGCCGGTTCGCTCTCGGACGCTGGCTCCCACCCTGGACTCTGATTGATTTCACAACGCCCGAATTGAATGATGCCTTGGGGATTCAGGTGCAACACCCAGACCTCCGACAATAGAGGCACCGCCCCAGAGGTCTGATGGGCCGAAGGGGGCAGTTGATCCGGTGCAGGCTTTCGCGGCGCAGGGCTGGGGGAATCCATAAAGACAATTGGGCCAGTAAAGGCGGGGCTACCTGAACAAATCGCTGACAGCATAGGCGCTGGCGCATGACGAAATTGCCAAGCTAACCGAGACCAGAGCCTGGGTAAGCCCAATATAACCTCTGTTAAAGTCAGCCGCCCATGTCTGGGCGCAGGCCGCAGATCCGTCTGCTCAAGATCCTGGCGGCATAGATGACGATCTGGTCGGGGTTAGTCATTCCACTCTCCCTTTGGGGGAACCTTTGGGTTACGGGGCAGATGCCGAACCAGGTCGTCTTCGTAGCGGCGGTCGCCCCTGAGCCACTGCCGTAGAGCAACCTCTACAACTTTGCTGGGGTCCCCGGTCAGATGAGAAATCTGGTCAAGCAGTTCTCGATCTATTTCAACGGAGATGTTTACTTTTTCTTCAGATGACGCCTGGGAGGCGTTAGAGGTCGATAGGGAATCAGTCATCGTTCGACGGTCCTTGAGAGGTTGCAATGGTGACTGGCTTTGATGGCCAGATAGGTTTACTGCGTAAATCACCAAAAGGAGGTGACCCATCCCCCGAGCAAGATTGGAGATGGACCCTGCCTATAGCCTACCCTGCCTGCTGCATCCCGAAATTGATGGTGGCATAAAGGATCACCCAGGCGACTACTCTTTCCGGCGGCGCGAGGCGGTGGGAAGCCATTACAATGAATTCAGCCTGAATAGTCTTTTTGGATATAGTCTTTTTGGATAGTGGTAAACCCCTTATGACCGAGGTTCCCGTCTCTCGCATTCGCAATTTCTCGATCATTGCCCACATTGACCATGGTAAGTCTACCCTGGCCGATCGCTTGTTGATGCGCACGGGCACCGTCAGCGATCGCGATATGAAAGCTCAGTTCCTCGACAGTATGGATCTGGAGCGGGAGCGTGGGATCACCATCAAGCTTCAGGCCGCCCGCATGAACTACCGGGCTAAAGATGGTCAGGACTATATCCTTAATTTAATTGACACCCCTGGCCATGTCGACTTTTCCTACGAAGTATCTCGCTCTCTGGTGGCCTGTGAGGGAGCCTTACTGGTGGTCGATGCCTCCCAGGGGGTAGAGGCCCAAACCCTGGCCAATGTGTACCTGGCCCTTGAACATGATTTAGAGATTATTCCAGTTCTGAACAAAATCGATCTGCCGGGGGCTGAGCCAGAGCGCATTAAACAAGAAATCGAAGAGATCATCGGCCTGGACTGTAGCGATGCCATCCTGGCCTCTGCTAAGGAAGGGGTTGGCATTGATGAAATCTTAGAATCCATCATCTACCTGGTACCGCCCCCCCAGGACAACATTGAGAAACCCCTGCGGGCGTTAATTTTTGACAGCTACTACGACAGCTACCGGGGGGTCATCGTTTACTTTCGCGTCATGGATGGCACCATTCGCAAGAAAGACAAGATTCGGCTGATGGCCTCCGGGAAAGAATATGAAATTGACGAACTGGGCGTTCTCTCTCCCACCCAGGTGCAGGTCGACGACCTCCATGCCGGGGAGGTGGGGTACCTTGCTGCCTCCATCAAAGCCGTGGAAGATGCCCGCGTAGGTGACACCATTACCCTGGTGCAGACTCCAGCAGAAACCCCCCTGCCCGGTTACGTCGAGGCTAAACCGATGGTGTTCTGCGGTCTCTTCCCCACCGTGTCTGATCAGTTTGAGGAACTGCGGGAAGCCCTCGAAAAGCTACACCTCAGTGACGCTGCCCTGCAATATGAGCCAGAAACCTCCAGCGCCATGGGGTTTGGGTTCCGCTGTGGCTTCTTGGGGCTGCTGCACATGGAAATTGTGCAAGAACGCCTGGAGCGAGAATACGACCTGGACCTGATTACCACGGCCCCATCGGTAATTTACCGGGTGACTAAAATTGACGGCGACGTGATCGAGATCGACAATCCCAGTACGTTACCTGATCCCCAGGCCCGCGAAAAAATTGAGGAACCCTACGTCCGGGTCGAAATGATTACCCCTGAAGACTATGTCGGCCCTCTTATGGAGCTGTGCCAATCCCGGCGGGGCGACTTCAAGGATATGAAGTATCTGGCCCAGTCTCGCACTACCCTGGTGTACGAATTGCCGCTGGCGGAAGTGGTGACAGACTTTTTTGACCAGATGAAGTCTCGCTCTAAGGGCTACGCCAGTATGGAATACCACCTGATTGGCTATCGGGCTAATCCACTGGTGCGATTGGATATTCTGATCAACGGCGATCAGGTCGATTCTCTAGCCTCTATCGTTCATCGCGACAAGGCCTACTACGTGGGCAAGGCCCTGGTCGAAAAACTGCGGGAACTGATTCCCCGGCATCAGTTCAAAATTCCGCTTCAGGCAGCTATTGGTAGCCGCATTGTAGCCAGCGAAAGCATCCCCGCCCTGCGCAAAGATGTGCTCGCCAAGTGCTACGGCGGCGATATTTCCCGAAAGAAAAAGCTACTACAGAAGCAAGCTAAAGGTAAGAAGCGCCTGAAGGCCATCGGCACAGTCGATGTACCCCAGGAAGCCTTTATGGCGGTGCTGAAGCTGACCTAGTACAAAGCGTCATCAGTTCTGCACCCTCCACAAGCGGAAGAGCAGGGGAGCAAGGGGGCCAGGGAGCAATCCAGGCTGCACAACTGATGACCTTGAATATTAAACCTTGTCCCAGTCCAGAAGGGGAGTTTTGCCTGGGAGAAAACTCCAGATTCTGAGCTGGACTTGGTTTAGACGTGCCAAAGAGCCATTCAGATCCGCCAGGGAGAATTGAGACTGGCGGTGCTCTCCAGGGACCGAATAACCCGGATGAGCCATGCTCTCAGGGGAAATCTCGTTGGCATCGTCGCCTTCCCCTCGGGCCAAGCCTCTGCATAGGGCAGGCAAGATACCTGCCCTACACGAATTGGCGGTTATTCAATTCTCCTTCTCAAGGGTTGGTTGACTGCCGTAAAAATCGCCGATGGAGGATTTCTAACCGTCCTCCAGATTCCTGAATAAAGGCTCGCTGGCGGCGGTAAAGGCCCTGAAATAAGTTGGCAAATACCAGGGCAACGATTGCCACCACCAATCCTGCTGCTGTAGAAATCAGAGCTTCTCCGACGCCCATGGTGACGCCATCGGAAGTGGCCGGGGCGGTTTCCCCCAGGCGAATATTCGACAGCACCCGAATTAGCCCCAGCACCGTACCCAACAGGCCCAGTAAAGGGGCAATCCCAATGATAGTTTCAAACCCCGTCTGAAATCGTTTCAGCAGGGGAATTTCGGCCTGGGAAGCGCTTTCCAAAGCCAGGCGAAATTCTTCCGGCGTGGTGTCGCCAATGGCAAGGGCCGTCAAGAAAATTCGAGCAATGGGTAGGTGGGGATATTGCTTTAGTTTTGAAAGGGCGAGCTGGGGATTGCGGTGATAGGCTTCCAGCACGTCATTGACCATGGTGCGCTGTTGCCGTCCTAGGCGAACCCAGAACCAACACCGTTCAATGGCTAGAGCCACAGTGATCAAGGAAAGTATGAGGAGAGGCACCATGACGATGCCCCCCGCAGCGAAAAAGCTGGGCATAGTTCCAATTCCTGCTGTCGTGCCAATCATACTGGATTGGGTTGAATGCAGAAATTCAATCTTATCCAGGTCTCCAGAAGGAGTTTTCCCCTGGAGAAAACCCCAAACATTGAGCTGAACCTAGTCTGTCTTGGAGCTGGGAAGGGGGAACCTGGTGGGCTCAGATCTGACCTATCCGACGCCGGGGAAATGCTCGACCTGGGCATAGCCGCTAAAGATAAGCTGCTTCCCTTTAGTCTCCAGGCGATTAACCCGCAGCAAAACTCCGTCAAGGTTAAACCGTTCCAGATCCACCATGCGATTCAGAACGGTGGCAAAAGCCATGGTTAATGTCGAAGCCAACCCTCGAATGGCCTCGGGTATGCCATCGGGCACAAATTCTGGATCTGCAAAAATAATCCGGCGTCGCTTTTCTACAGAGATATTGGCCGTTAGTTGAATAGGCACATTGTCTCGGTTAGGCAAGTCAGTTTTAGCCGAAATTTTCACCAATTGATCTGGCAACAGACTAATCGAAATGTCTCTGAAGGTGACCGGGTCGCCTCCAGACAGGTTAGTCACGGCTTCGTCGTCAACATTTTCTAGGTGCTGGCGCACCAATTCGGCCTTAAAGGCCTGATTAATGGCTGCTTCAGTCAGCACAACCTGGGCAATAGCCTGAGTCGGCTGACGCAGCTTGATTTTGCCGCTGATAATAGAGCCCATATCGATGGAGACCGAGTCGGTCTCGAACACCATTTCAGCCGCCTCAAATTCCTTGCGGATAACGAGGCCACGGCCTTCCATCCGAAAGCTGTCTACGGTTCCCTGCAGCAGCTTGCGGGGGGGAGAGCAGCGTACGGCTACTGCAACAGAATCGCTACGAGAAAACAGATGTCGGAGCGATTGAGTGACCACGGAATTAATCATCCGTTCGCCAAAATCACCTGCTGCATTTGACTGAAACTCAGTAAAGCCGCCGAGCATAGAGGTCAACACCAATCAAACATCCCTCTTGTTGTAACAAAATATGAAGCTAACGACAGCACTATTCTAGCGGCAAGTACCTTTAATTTAAGGCTTCAGGCAAAATTTTATCTTTTCCACCAGCCGGATATCGACCCGCCGAATGCCCTGTTAACACCCTGGTCTGACCGTTTGAGCCCTGCCCCGCAATCAGAGTAGTTTGGCCCTGGGCAAGATTTTGTCTATTGATTTTGTATATTTAATGCTACCCATAGGAATTTTCTACTGAAAAATCGTGCTGTCTGGCGGATACTGCAAGGCTAAGTTACCGCTGGCAGCGAGCGACGGCATCGGGAGGAAGAAACCTGGGTATGGGGGGCTTGGAAGACCCTGGCAACTCCGACTGTCTACAGTTCATAAATTCTGTAACTTGTATATAACCTGTATCGCCCCCTGGCCCCCTTGCTCCTCTGCGTGTGGAGGATACAGAACTCATGACCTTTTGTCGTAGGGCTCCCAGGGAAAGACTCTGGTTGGCAATTCTGCCCAGTTTCTGAACAATGTCTGAAGCCCCAGAGTGGGATTAAAGCGGAGGCAACTGAGGGATAGAGCCTGGTACCAGGAGATCGATGGCAATATAGCGCACCATTCCTACTGCTATCATAATCAGCATTGGCAAATGGCCTGAGTACCAAGGTTTCTATGACTCTGAACCTCGACGATAAAACGACTTTCTCCATCACCACACCGCTGTATTACGTTAACGACCTGCCCCACATAGGCAGTGCGTATACCACTATGGCAGCGGATGTCGTGTCTCGGTTTTATCGGCTGCGGGGATACCAGGTGCTGATGATTACCGGCACCGACGAGCATGGTCAAAAGATTTTGAGGACCGCCCAGGAACGAGGCTTATCTCCCCAGAACCACTGCGATGAGATCGTGAAGGGGTTTGAACATCTCTGGGAATTGTTGAATATTGCCTACGATCGATTCAGCCGCACTACCGCTCCGCGCCATGGGGTCATCGTCAAAGAGTTTTTCCAGCGGGTTTGGGACCAGGGGGATATTTACCAGGGCCACCAGCAGGGGTGGTATTGCGTCTCCTGTGAAGAGTTCAAGGAAGAGCGAGACTTACTGGATGACCACCGTTGCCCCATCCACACCAATAAACAGGTAGAGTGGCGCGATGAGCAAAACTATTTCTTTCGCCTATCGAAATATCAATCTCAGCTAGAGCAGCTCTACGCGGAGCGCCCCGACTTCATTCAGCCCGAAACTCGCCGTAACGAGGTTCTGAGCTTCGTCAAACGGGGTCTCCAGGATTTCTCCATCTCTCGGGTCAATCTGGACTGGGGGTTTCCGGTCCCTAACGATCCTGGCCATACGCTATATGTGTGGTTTGATGCTCTGCTGGGCTACGTAACTGCCCTGCAGGACCCGACCGAGTCCCCAAGTCTTGAGCGGGCTTTGGCTCAGGGATGGCCCATCGACATTCATTTGATCGGCAAAGATATCTTGCGATTCCACGCGGTCTACTGGCCAGCTATGTTAATGTCTGCGGGGTTGCCCGTTCCTGGTCGGGTATTTGGCCATGGCTTTTTGACTAAAGATGGCCAGAAAATGGGCAAAAGCCTGGGCAACACCCTGGACCCGGTGGCATTAGTAAAAACCTATGGGGCCGATGCCGTACGGTATTACTTTCTGAAAGAAATTGAATTTGGTAAAGACGGTGACTTTAGTGAAACTCGTTTCATCAACGTGTTGAACGCCGATCTGGCCAATGATTTAGGCAATTTGTTGAATCGTACCCTGAAGATGGCCACCCGCTATTGTAGTGGCCAGGTGCCCCTGGTGGAGCAAAGCACTCTGAAGGCTGATCATCCCCTGCAACGGTTGGGGCAATCCCTGGCAGAGACTGTTCAGTCTGCCTATGGGGCATTAAGCTTCCGTGAGGTTTGCGAGGCGGTTTTGGCCCTGGTGCAAACTAGCAACAAGTTTTTAGACGAAAAAGCACCCTGGAGTTTATACAAGCAGGGGCAACAGGCTGAGACAGAACGGGTACTCTATGCAGTACTAGAGTCTGTCAGGCAAGCGGCCTATCTGCTATCTCCCCTTGTGCCGGGAATCAGTAATGCCATTTATGCGCAGTTGGGGTTTTCGGTCGACTTTAACCAAAAGGCTATTGCCGAGACCATTGACTATAAAGACCATGCCGCCTGGGGCTATCTTCCCCCCGGGCAAACCCTGGGTGAGGCCAGTCCCGTATTTCAACGGATTGAGGCACCGACGGTATCTAACGATGACTAGCTCTTTCCGGTAACGTCGGGGCGAGCTTATCAATGCTGCCGGTATCTTCAAGCGCTGGAGTACCTGGAATTGTTTTTTTAATATCCTTGATCGTTTTGTTGTTTTAAAATTTTCCTTTTAAAAACCATGCTAGACCCCCACTCGCTGATTGGCGAAGATGCTGTTTTTACCCCTGAGCAGGTTCTCGGCAACCGGGGCCGAGTCGCCATTTTTATTGATGGCTCTAACCTGTTCTACGCTGCCCTGCAGCTGGGAATTGAGATTGATTACACCAAGCTGCTGTGTAAACTCACTGCTGGTTCCCGTCTATTTCGCTCCTTTTTCTATACTGGCGTTGACCGCAGCAACGAAAAGCAGCAGGGCTTTTTGCTCTGGATGCGTCGTAACGGTTATCGAGTCATCGCGAAGGATTTAGTGCAACTGCCCGACGGTTCTAAAAAGGCCAACCTGGATGTTGAAATTGCTGTAGATATGGTCGCTTTGGTGGACTACTACGACACCGCGGTGTTGGTCAGTGGAGATGGAGACCTGGCTTACGCTGCCGATGCTGCCAGCTATAGGGGGGCTCGCATCGAAGTGGTGAGTTTACGCTCCATGACCAGCGATAACTTGATCAACGTTGCTGACCGATACATAGATCTAGAAGGGGTCAAAAACGACATTAAAAAAGAGATCCGTGGCCCCGTTCACCCTACCTACACTTACCGTCCCCTGTCGAGTGTCAGCAATGGGGAAGAGTTATCTAGCGAGCCGTAGGTTACTCTGGCAATACAACTTCTAACGGAGTTAGATTCTCTCCATGGCGAAATGGCGACCCATTGCGATCGCAGCGGTCCTTTCTGCAGCAATTTCAGCAGGGTTATACTGGCTGTTTAGCCCTATGGCCACTAATCAAAATAGCCTGGGGAATCAGGCTGAACAGTCCGAAGAAGATGAAACCGACTTAACCCTGCGGGACGTGACCCTGGAGCAGCCTGGCGACAACGGCGAATTGCTCTGGCGAGTCAGGGGAGATGAAGTCACCTATAGCCCGAATCGGCAGGTGGCCTATGTCACTCGTCCAGACAGCGAACTGTTTCAAGATGGTGACATGATTTATGTCGTTACAGCCGATACCGGTGAAATTCGCGAAAATGGCAACGTCATTTTCCTCCGGGGCAATATTGTGGCCCGGGGGCTAAAAAATGGCTCCATCTTGCGAGGTAACGAACTAGAGTGGCGTCCCGAAGAGGATGTGCTGATTGTTCGAGAAGACATCACTGGCACTCATCCCGACATGCGGGCGGTAGCCGACAAAGCCAGGGTGTACAACCGCCAAAATCGTATGGAACTGGAAGGTGACGTGATCGCCAGCACCGTCGTAGAAGATCCGAAGACCGATCCCTGGCTCAAATTGCAGGCTCAGGAACTGAATTGGCAGTGGGATCAAGACCTGATCGACAGTCCTCAACCTTTACAAGTCGAACAATTCGAGAATGAATCGATTACCGATGTGGTGGTCGGTCAATCCGGCAGCTTAAAGCTGGACGAGCAAGTCGTTAATCTGGAAGGAGATGTCCAGATGCAGCTGTTAGACATTCCCCTCAATGTTGCCAGTGAGGCTCTAGAGTGGCAAGTAGACCAGCAGCAGGTTGCGATTAATCAACCGGTTGAAATGGTTCATCCCGACGAAAATGTGGTCGTTAACGCCCGGCAGGGGCGGATGAATCTCGAAAACCAGGTGATTTTTTTACAGGGCGATGTGGTCGCCCAGGGACAACGCAACCAAGCCCAAATGACGTCTGACCAACTCACCTGGAACGTACAGCAACAGACCCTGCTGGCTGAGGGAAATGTCAACTATCGACAACAAGATCCCACTATCAACCTCAGGGGACCCCAGGCAAAAGGGCAATTGACCAACCAAACCATTATCGTAGAAGGTGGGCGCGTGGTTACTGAGATAGTGCCCAACTGAGCTTTCATACGAGGGCCATGGGATGGAAGCATCTGAGCAATATGGCAAGATAAGAGACCTCTTGTCCCTGGCATAGGGTGCTTTTGGGTTTTGGCCCTTAAATTTGTGCAGGTGTTATCGATCAATCCTTATCCCTGGGTCGATAAACTATAGAAAGTGAGGTTAACTTCATAGCCAAGACTTTTGCTAAAGAGACACAATCGGCAAAAGTCTGTATTTATCCGTTGCATTGGGGCAAAACCATGGGATATGACTTTGATTTGTTTGTAATTGGTGGTGGTTCAGGAGGCATCGCCGCTGCTCGTCGCGCCGCTGAATATGGCGCAAAGGTTGGTCTGGCAGAGGCAGGCCGCCTGGGAGGCACCTGCGTAAACCGGGGCTGTGTACCGAAAAAGCTCATGGTCTACTCTTCCCACTTTCCTGAGCAATTTGAGGCCGCCAAGGGCTATGGATGGACGGTCGGCCCGGCAGAGTTTAACTGGTCGGCCCTGATCACTGCAGTCAATAACGAAGTTACTCGCCTCAACGGCATCTACAAAACGATGCTGGATAAGTCGGGGGTAACTTTGTATGCAAACTATGCCCGGTTTGTGGATAACCACACCGTAGAAGTGGCCAATGAGAAAGTAACCGCCGACAAAATTTTGATCGCGGTTGGCGGGCAGCCTATCAAGCCCGACATCCCCGGCATTGAACATGCCCTCACCTCAGATGACATCTTTCACCTGCAGTATCAGCCCAAGAAAATGGTGATTCTGGGCGGTGGCTACATCGGCAGCGAATTTGCCTGTATCCTTAATGCCCTTGGCTGCGAAGTAACTCAAATTATCCGTTCTGATTTGATCCTGCGCGGCTTTGATGACGACCTGCGGGAAGAAATTCAAAACGCCATGAAAGAGCATGGGGTTAACCTCATGACCCATAGCGAAATCCGCTCAATTTCTAAAACTGAAAATGGTGTCGATGTAACAGTGATGACTCAGCACGGCGAAGAGCACGTCTTTGCTGACGCCGTTAGCCTCGCCGCTACCGGACGCAAACCTAACGTTAAGAGTTTGGGGTTAGATAACACCGGGGTAGAAATGGATCGGGATGCGATCGCAGTGGATGAGCACAGCTGCACCACCGTGCCTAACATTTTCGCTGTGGGAGATGTTACCGAACGCATTAACCTCACCCCCGTAGCCATCAAAGAGGGACGCATTTTTGCCGACACCTACTTTGGCAACAAGCCCGGACTCATGAGCCATGAAAACGTCCCAACCGCCGTCTTCACCACCCCCGAAATGGGCACCGTCGGTATGACCGAGCAGGACGCTAAGGCCCAATACGGCGAGGACGACATTCAGGTCTTCCGGTCTCGCTTCCGGCCCATGTACTACACCCTACCCAACATGCAGGCCAAAACCCTGATGAAGCTGGTAGTCCAAAAGTCTACCGATAAAGTTCTGGGTGCCCATATGGTTGGCGACTATGCCGCCGAAATCATCCAGGGGGTAGCCATTGCGGTCAAGATGGGCGCAACCAAAGCCGACTTTGATGCTACCGTCGCCATTCACCCCAGCTCCGCCGAAGAGTTTGTCACCATGCGGTAAAGCAACATTACCGCTACCCCAAATAGCTGGTTTGAGGGATGCTCCCATTTGAACATCCCTCAAACAAACAAATTAAAACCGTAAATCAGGAATCCGCTAGAGCTTGTGGAGATTCAACCCCATCCATAAAGGCCATCGCTTTCTGCTGCATCATCTTAAAGATGTTGTAAAACCCATTGGCTCTGGAAGGGGTTAAGCTCACATCAAGCTGAGTTTCCTTAATAAAGTCAGGACTTAACGCCAAAATTTCCTGAGGTGTCAGGCCATTAAGCCCTTTAATCAATAAGGCTACCAACCCTTTTGTGATTTGAGCGTCCGAATCGGCGTGATAAATCACCTTGCCATCCTCTAAGTCCGCGATGACAAAAACTTGGGACACACAACCCTTGACCTTGTTTTCCTCAGTTTTCTGATCCTCTGGAAAGGGATCAAGCTTTTTCGCAAACCATAACAACTGCTCATAGCGCCGCTTCGGATCAGACGCCCGCTGAAAACGGCTCACAATTTTCTCAATCGAGGCGGGACGGCTAGCAGACATGGGCAAACAATAATCAGTTACAACCTAGTCTCTATTGTAAAAGGTTTGATCCAATGCCCCAGATGAAAAGTTCATTACTGGGAAGGATTTCACTGTAAAAGTGATAACGGGTGCATCCCAGTTTTGCAAGTCTGCCCTCATCCCCCAACCCCTTCTCCCAAAATGGGAGAAGGGGAGCCGGAGTCAAAGTCCCTCTCCCGCTCTGGGAGAGGGATTTAGGGTGAGGGCTGCAAAACTGGGATGCACTCAGTGATAACCCCCTAAACGTCCTGGGGAGTTTCCTGCCAGAGCTGAGTAGATTGCCGCAAACTCCGATAATCCCCATTTCCAATAATCAGATGATCCAGCACGGGAATCGCCAGAATCTGCGCCCCCTGCAGTAGCTGACGGGTTAACGACAAATCCTCAGGACTAGGATCCAGGTTGCCGCTCGGATGATTATGTGCCACGATGCAGCGCACAGCACCATTCCGAATCACCTCCTTAAAGATTTCTCGCGGGTGGGCCAGGGTTTCCGTAGCAGTGCCAATCGTAATCACCTTCGTACCCAGCAGTCGATGGCGGATATCCAGTAGCACCACCGCAAACCGCTCCTGGCTTTGCCACATCAATTCATGACTCAAAGCCGCCGCTGCGATCGCCGGATCATCCACCACTGTCTTTTCCGGAGGAATCGCCTGCAGAACTCGCTTACCCAGTTCAATAGCCGCTAAAATCGTAGTTGCCTTAGCCGGACCTACCCCGGGGATTTGAGTTAAATCATGGGCCGAAACATCCCTTAAAGAAGTTAAAGAGTCCCGCTGATTAGTGGCCATTTCCTGCAGAATCAGTTGCCCCAAACCGACTGCCGAAAGCTTCCCTGGTCCCTGTCCTGTCCCCAATAAAATTGCCAAAAGTTCAGCTGTCGATAAATTCTTGGGTCCATAAGACAGTAGCCGTTCTCGCGGTCGCTCACTTGACGGCATGTCCATAACACGGACATGGTAAGTCATATTAATATCTCCAATGGTGAGGCATTTCGCCTAACCATTAGTAAGCCCATTCCTACTTTTCGTTAACAACTATTTACTCCCATGACTTCACCATCCCCTGATCTGGTCGCCATCCGCAAACGACTGAATCGCTTCAGCTGCCTGACGTCTGCACCAGATTTATCCACCGAAGAGGTAGAACAGGTCAGAGCCGATTTGCGCCTTTTTAATGATCTTTCCGACTACCAAACATTAGGCATTTGTGCCGGAGATTTAGAAACCGGCAAATCAGCAATGGAGTCCTATTTAGCAGCCCTGGGTGTTTCAGTATCTCTGGACTTACCCGAAAAAGACGGGGCTGTTTTCCTCAAATTCAATACCCTCAAAGGTAGCTGGTACCTGGATGACTACACCGGAGATTCCAGAGGTGTCCTCGTCACCTTCCACGCCACCGAACCCGAAGTCGCCGAACTTATCGGCACCTACGGCCCCTTCCCCTTCGACCTGTTCAAAAATTAATGCTCGCAGGGTGCATAGACCCGAAGGCGCGGCCTTGCCCACGCGGAGCAATGCACCACTTCCCATATCAAAGAAGAGGACTTGACTAAAACACCCCTCAGGAATGAGAAAGGTTTAAGTTCTTAGTTTTGAATTTTGAATTGACCGCTCAACTCAAAACTCAAAACTCAAAATTTGGAACTTAAGTCTCTTAAGCCGCCTCAACCTGCTTCAACAACGGAAAACCCAACTCCTCCCGCTGATCCAAATACAGCTGCGCCACCCGCCGAGCCAGCCCCCGCACCTGCCGGATGTAACGAGTCCGCTCCGTCACCGAAATCACCCCACGGGCATCCAGCAAATTAAACGTGTGGGAACACTTCAATACATAGTCATAGCTCGGCAGCACCAGCTTGCGGTCCATCAACTGCTCCGCTTCCTTCTGGTAAAGCTCAAACAGCGTGAACAACAGCTCAGGGTTCGACGCCTCAAAGTTATAGGTCGAGTTCTCGATTTCCGCCTGCATATAAACGTCGCCGTAAGTCAGCTGCTCATTCCACTGAATCTTGGCGATGGCATCCACTTCCTGCAGATACATCGTCAACCGCTCCAACCCGTAGGTCAGCTCAATAGAGACCGGACGACAGTCAATCCCCCCGCACTGCTGAAAGTAGGTGAACTGGGTAATCTCCATCCCATCCAGCCACACTTCCCAGCCCACGCCCCAGGCCCCAACCGCCGCGTCTTCCCAGTTATCCTCCACAAACCGGATGTCGTGGTCCTCCGGCTTAATCCCCAGCGCCCGCAGCGACTCTATATAACGCTCCTGAATATCGCTCGGAGAAGGCTTAATCAACACCTGATACTGAAAATAATGCTGATACCGATTTGGGTTCTCCCCATACCGCCCATCCGCCGGTCGTCGGCAGGGCTCCGCATAGGCCACCGACCAGGGCTCCGGCCCCAGCGCCCGCAAGAAAGTGTGGGGGCTCTTCGTCCCCGCCCCCTTCTCTGTGTCGTAGGGCTGCATGATCACACATCCCTGACTGGCCCAAAACTCATTTAGCGTCGCAATCACCGACTGAAAATACATACGTCCCTCTCTGACTCAAACCAGACCTAACCATAATAAAGTCCCACACCAATGTAGATGAAAGCCCCCACAACTCTACATCCCTAGGATGGAACGGCTAGTATCGGCTGGCAGCAATAAGGCAACCATTACTGAGGGTGCCAGGTCCCGGGTATCAGGTTTCAGGAATAGTTGACCAACTTACGCCGTAGAGTACTAGGCCGTAATGCACCGCTTACAGAATCGAGTGACTAGGGCAACACCCTGCCTACGCAACACATATTCCTGGCCCAATTTCAGAGACCCTCGTGCCGCAATGCTCCGCTAACGGCAACAAGAAACTGTGTCCTGAAATACAATTCAGCCCGTTAAGCCAGCCTTAAGCCCCTTAAGCTTCCATTTTCGCCAGAAACCGACACTAAATCTACCTGATGGGGAACTGCTATCTCCCCTACATACAGCGTCGAGAGAAAAGATTTTTCTGAAAGATTTTTCCAGAAAGCCTCGGGCTGGGATGCCTAAAAACGCCAAAGTCCTTGAAAAACAAGGACTTCAGGATGCGAAAAATATTTTGGATTAAAGTGTTGACACCGGGGTTTATCCCCGCTACATTAGTAAAGCGCCTGAAGGGAGCGCGGTTAACGCGAGACCGGAAGGCAAGCACCTCGACAGAAGAATAGTCTAGAAGATATTAAGCCAAGGTTCCTGTCAAAGGATTAAATTGCTTGGACTATAGCACGAGTGTTGTAGGAAGAGCAAACTTTTTAGCCGGATACTGAAGTATCCAGACAAACTTAGGTCTTTTTGGAGGCCACATGTTTACTAACATGGAGAGTTTGATCCTGGCTCAGGATGAACGCTGGCGGCGTGCTTAACACATGCAAGTCGAACGGACCCTTCGGGGTTAGTGGCGGACGGGTGAGTAACGCGTGAGGATCTACCTTCAGGTCTGGGACAACAGAGGGAAACTTCTGCTAATACCGGATGTGCCGAGAGGTGAAAGGCTTGCTGCCTGAAGATGAACTCGCGTCTGATTAGCTAGTTGGTGGGGTAATTGCTCACCAAGGCGACGATCAGTAGCTGGTCTAAGAGGATGATCAGCCACACTGGGACTGAGACACGGCCCAGACTCCTACGGGAGGCAGCAGTGGGGAATTTTCCGCAATGGGGGCAACCCTGACGGAGCAACGCCGCGTGAGGGAGGAAGGCCTTAGGGTTGTAAACCTCTTTTCTCTGGGAAGAAGCTCTGACGGTACCAGAGGAATAAGCCTCGGCTAACTCCGTGCCAGCAGCCGCGGTAAGACGGAGGAGGCAAGCGTTATCCGGAATTATTGGGCGTAAAGCGTCCGCAGGCGGTTGGTTAAGTCTGTTGTTAAAGCCCACAGCTCAACTGTGGAACGGCAATGGAAACTGATGAACTTGAGTGCGGTAGGGGTAGAGGGAATTCCCGGTGTAGCGGTGAAATGCGTAGATATCGGGAAGAACACCAGTGGCGAAGGCGCTCTACTGGGCCGCAACTGACGCTGAGGGACGAAAGCTAGGGGAGCGAAAGGGATTAGATACCCCTGTAGTCCTAGCTGTAAACGATGGATACTAGGTGTTGCGCGTATCGACCCGTGCAGTACCGTAGCTAACGCGTTAAGTATCCCGCCTGGGGAGTACGCACGCAAGTGTGAAACTCAAAGGAATTGACGGGGGCCCGCACAAGCGGTGGAGGATGTGGTTTAATTCGATGCAACGCGAAGAACCTTACCAGGGCTTGACATCCCCCGAATCTTTCTGAAAGGAGAGAGTGCCTTCGGGAGCGGGGAGACAGGTGGTGCATGGCTGTCGTCAGCTCGTGTCGTGAGATGTTGGGTTAAGTCCCGCAACGAGCGCAACCCTCGTCCTTAGTTGCCATCATTCAGTTGGGCACTCTAGGGAGACTGCCGGGGACAACTCGGAGGAAGGTGGGGACGACGTCAAGTCATCATGCCCCTTACGTCCTGGGCTACACACGTCCTACAATGCTGCGGACAGAGGGCAGCGAGCTCGCGAGAGTAAGCAAATCCCATAAACCGCGGCCCAGTTCAGATTGCAGGCTGCAACTCGCCTGCATGAAGGCGGAATCGCTAGTAATCGCAGGTCAGCATACTGCGGTGAATACGTTCCCGGGCCTTGTACACACCGCCCGTCACACCATGGGAGTTGGCCACGCCCGAAGTCGTTACTCTAACCATTCGTGGAGGAGGGCGCCGAAGGCAGGGCTGATGACTGGGGTGAAGTCGTAACAAGGTAGCCGTACCGGAAGGTGTGGCTGGATCACCTCCTTTTTAGGGAGACCTACCCTGCATGACTCCGAAGCAATGATATTAGGAGGATGTAGTGGTCATACCCTAGGTCGTTCAGGGCTTTGGTTTGCTTCTAGACTACTGTTGAGGGTTATTCCATCAGCAGACCTTACGGGCTATTAGCTCAGGTGGTTAGAGCGCACCCCTGATAAGGGTGAGGTCCCTGGTTCGAGTCCAGGATGGCCCACTGCGTGGGGGTATAGCTCAGCTGGTAGAGCGCCTGCTTTGCAAGCAGGATGTCAGCGGTTCGAGTCCGCTTACCTCCACCACGAAGACCGTAATACGTTGAAAGACAGGTTCAGCACGATAGTCTTTGGAGTGTTCCAGGGGATATCCTGCTGAGTCGTGAGATTCAGCGACGCACCTCGACAACTGCATAAATGATGAGAAGAAGTGACAGGTAGTACACAGACGTTGTGAAATTTTGACTGACTTGAGAGAAGAGGTCAAGCTACAACGGGCTCACGGTGGATACCTAGGCACGCAGAGGCGAAGAAGGACGTGGTTACCGACGATACGCTTTGGGGAGCTGGAAGCAAGCATTGATCCGAAGGTTTCCGAATGGGGCAACCCTAAGTACGGCCCGCTGAATCCATAGGCGGGTGCGAGCGAACGCAGCGAACTGAAACATCTTAGTAGCTGTAGGAAGAGAAAGAAAACTCGATTTCCATAGTAGCGGCGAGCGAAGTGGAAAGAGCCTAAACCAGTGGTTTTTACTATTGGGGTAGTGGGACAGCGACGTGGTATCTAGCGACTAGACGAAGCATTTGAAAGATGCACCAGAGGAGGTGAAAGTCCTGTAGTCGACAGTTTAAGGAACCTAGCTGAATCCCGAGTAGGTCGGGGCACGAGAAATCCCGATTGAATCCGCGAGGACCACCTCGTAAGGCTAAATACTCCTGCGTGACCGATAGTGAACCAGTACCGCGAGGGAACGGTGAAAAGAACCCCGGGAGGGGAGTGAAATAGAACATGAAACCGTGAGCCTACAAGCAGTTAGAGCCCGATTAAACGGGTGATAGCGTGCCTGTTGAAGAATGAGCCGGCGACTTATAGGTACTGGCAGGTTAAGACGGGAATGTCGAAGCCATAGGGAAACCGAGTCTGAAGAGGGCGCAAGTGTCAGTATTTATAGACCCGAACCCGGGTGATCTAACCATGTCCAGGATGAAGCTTGGGTGACACCAAGTGGAGGTCCGAACCGACCACCGTTGAAAAGGTGGCGGATGAGGTGTGGTTAGGGGTGAAATGCCAATCGAACCCGGAGCTAGCTGGTTCTCCTCGAAATGTGTTGAGGCACAGCGGTATCGATTATAGATGGGGGGTAAAGCACTGATTCGGTGCGGGCTGCGAGAGCGGTACCAAATCGAGTCAAACTCAGAATACCCATTGAACACGGTGCCAGTCAGACGGTGGGGGATAAGCTTCATCGTCGAAAGGGAAACAGCCCAGACCACCAGCTAAGGTCCCCAAATCAATGCTCAGTGGGAAAGGAGGTGGGAATGCAGAGACAACCAGGAGGTTTGCCTAGAAGCAGCCATCCTTAAAAGAGTGCGTAATAGCTCACTGGTCAAGCGTTCCTGCGCCGAAAATGAACGGGACTAAGCATTGTACCGAAGCTGTGGACTTGTTTTGAACAAGTGGTAGAGGAGCGTTCTATACGAGTCGAAGCATTAGCGAGAGCAGGTGTGGATTGTATAGAAGTGAGAATGTCGGCTTGAGTAGCGAAAATGTATGTGAGAATCATACACCCCGAAACCCTAAGGGTTCCTCCGGAAGGCTCGTCCGCGGAGGGTGAGTCGGGACCTAAGGCGAGGCCGAAAGGCGTAGTCGATGGACACCAGGTTAATATTCCTGGACTTCTGAATTGGAGCGTGATTGGGGACGCATGACAACTAGCCATACCCTGATTGGATTGGGAGGAGGTTACGACCTCCGCATGGTGAACGATAGTGCCAAGAAAAGCCGATGACGTGATGAAGGTTCAGGACCCGTACCCGAAACCGACACAGGTAGGGAGGTAGAGAATACCAAGGGGCGCGAGATAACTCTCTCTAAGGAACTCGGCAAAATGGCCCCGTAAGTTCGCGAGAAGGGGTGCCACCGCGAGGTGGTCGCAGTGAAGAGTCCCAGGCGACTGTTTACCAAAAACACAGGTCTCTGCTAACTCGTAAGAGGATGTATAGGGGCTGACGCCTGCCCAGTGCCGGAAGGTTAAGGAAGTGGGTTAGTCTTCGGACGAAGCTCGCGACCGAAGCCCCGGTGAACGGCGGCCGTAACTATAACGGTCCTAAGGTAGCGAAATTCCTTGTCGGGTAAGTTCCGACCCGCACGAAAGGCGTAACGATCTGGGAGCTGTCTCGGAGAGAGGCTCGGCGAAATAGGAATGTCTGTGAAGATACGGACTACCTGCACCCGGACAGAAAGACCCTATGAAGCTTTACTGTAGCTTGGTATTGGGTTCGGGTCCTGATTGCGCAGGATAGGTGGGAGACTGAGAAGCAGTCCTTGTGGGGATTGTGGAGTCACCGGTGAGATACCACTCTATCAGGACTAGAATTCTAACCTGGAGCCGTTATCCGGCGTGGGGACAGTATCAGGTGGGCAGTTTGACTGGGGCGGTCGCCTCCTAAATGGTAACGGAGGCGCGCAAAGGTTCCCTCCGGCTGGTTGGAAATCAGCCTTCGAGTGTAAAGGCATAAGGGAGCTTGACTGCAAGACTGACAAGTCGAGCAGGGTGGAAACACGGCCTTAGTGATCCGACGGTTCCGCGTGGAAGGGCCGTCGCTCAACGGATAAAAGTTACTCTAGGGATAACAGGCTGATCTCCCCCAAGAGTTCACATCGACGGGGAGGTTTGGCACCTCGATGTCGGCTCATCGCAACCTGGGGCTGAAGTCGGTCCCAAGGGTTGGGCTGTTCGCCCATTAAAGCGGTACGTGAGCTGGGTTCAGAACGTCGTGAGACAGTTCGGTCCATATCCGGTGCAGGCGTAGGAACATTGAGAGGCGTCCTCCTTAGTACGAGAGGACCGGGAGGAACGCACCGCTGGTGTACCTGTTATCGTGCCAACGGTAAACGCAGGGTAGCCAAGTGCGGAGAGGATAACCGCTGAAAGCATCTAAGTGGGAAGCCCACCTCAAGATGAGTGTTCCCATGGCAAAAGCCAGTAAGGTCACGGAAAGAACATCCGTTGATAGGTTCTAAGTGGACGCGTGGTAACACGTGAAGCTGAGGAATACTAACAGACCGAGGGCTTGTCCTCACAACATCTCAA
>Ga0081526_100079_pt1 | contig 73487 bp, 66 predicted proteins | sample HotLakmasection2_FD_70991 | JGI IMG/M metagenome (GOLD analysis project Ga0081526, IMG submission 70991) | Hypersaline microbial mat communities from Hot Lake, Washington, USA - Section #2 (SPADES assembly) (version 2) | ecosystem: Environmental > Aquatic > Non-marine Saline and Alkaline >... | reverse complement strand
CTCAAAGCCCCTCGGCAAAAGAAGAAGAAAAAGAAACAGCCGCCCAAGTATGACCCGAAACACCCTCATGTCTCAACGGCTAGGCTTTTATCTGGCGGCTAAATAACACCTAGACAGGAATCGACGTGAAACCTATCCCTGTGCTTGGGAGAGGATTTACGTTGGTTCGCGGCTCTTTCCTCTGTGCCTTCTGTGGCTCTGTGGTTCATTCTCTGCCCAAGGCGTCGGGTTCTCGCAGGAGATCTGCTTGTAGGGTGCTGAGGGTGAGGTCGGAGGTGATGGGCATGGTGTCCATGCGGCGCTGTTGGAGGGGGATGGCGATCGCCGGAGTTCCTTTGCCCAGGCGGGGAGAGCGATCGTGTCTGTCGAGCCGACTGATCAGGGCTTGCCGCAGGGTGGGGTCGTTTTCCTCGCGTAGCATGACCCGGAAGCAGTCGGTGATTTGAGCATGGGCATTCGGCTCATTGGGATGCTCTGTCATCCAATCAGAGATGTGGCGGATTGCCAGCAACCGCTTGAGAGGGCTGGGGTGCGTCAGTTGTTCCAGCAGGCTATCCAGAGAGCGGGTGGGAGTTTTGCGGGATGAGCGGGAATTGGGGCGATCGCCCTCTCCACGCTGCTCTTTTCCTTTCCCGCTCATCTCTGAACTCAAGCCCAGCAGCACTGCCAGCACCAGTAATCCCTCAATCGCCAGTCCCGTTGCCAGCCCTGGATCGCCAAACGGCTCGGTCATCCGCAGAATGCCGTGGGCATTGACAGCGGTGAGGGTGCCAGCGGCGATCGCCACTGCCGTAGACCGTCGCATCCGCCGCCGCACCCCGCGCCAGACCCGCTGGGTTTTGTCAGAATTCGCTGCCTTCAGGCACAGCGTTGCCGCGCCCAATCCGGCTCCTGTCACCAACATGAAACGCCCATTGGTTGCCAGCAGCGTGAGAAACACCGCCGCACTCAGCAGCCAACCGGGTTGGGTGTAGCGGCGCAACTGCCGCACCCAAAGTTGTGTATCCGGTCGAGTGGCGACCTCCTCAATCCAACTGGCAATCTGCCATACCTGTGATGAAAACGACACGGTTTGCTGTCCTTCGCCCCAAAACCATCCTTCAACACTTTGAATCGTACTTTAGTATCCCGGTTTTGCTCAATCTCACGCAATCTTGCTCAAGCTTCTACGAATTAATTCCTTATGCTCTTAAATTTTAAAGACATTTCGGGACAGTTCTTGTCCTCAAATTTAGCTTTTAGAACCAATTTGTAAAATTAATTTTAGGAGGTTTATATCTTCTGCGTATTTTAGTCAAAAAGCTTGTTTTTCCATTAAGAGTAAAAGATTTGCTACCTGGAATGTCTAAACATTTAAGGAATTGGCTTTCAATTCGAAGAGCCTAGTGCTCACTAAAGATTATCAAATTGTGCAAAAGCTAATGAGGCAGATGCTAGTCCCGTCAATCTAGACTTAAATTATTCCAACAGTAAAACTCTAGCATTACCCGTTAGTAATGTTTCCCCTGGAAGAAGCTTTCAGTACTTTCACTCATGTATGCAATGATGGCTAGGCTGTTAAATTAAAAGAGTAATACAAATAACTCGAAATTGAAAGCAAACAAAATTTAAAGTATTACTGCAAAGCAGAATTATACTAACCAATTTTGGGTTATTTTATTGTGATTTTAATGGTGGTTACTGTGTCAAGCTTCAGTTTGTACTCGATCAAAAATGCACTGGGTCAAGCATTAGAGTCTCTCCCTACCTGGAAATCCTTAAACCCTTTTGAAAAGGGAAACGTCATTGATAAGTCTTTCAAAAATATTATGAAGGACTTGATGGAACAATTTGGATTAAAACCTGGAATTGACTATGTAGATAATCTAAATAGTAACGAGCAATGTACAGATTTTGTGGCTTTATCTCCGAAGGCAGATGATTTGATTACGGGATTGCTTTCAGGAAAAATTGTGGCTATTTCTGCTCATAGTAGAGTTAGCAAGCTGGGCAATCAGTACACCGTTAAGGCTCATTTTCGTGACTTGAGAAAGACTGCTTAATTCTTTTGGTTCATATACCACCAGTAATATAAAGGTAGGTCTAAACATATGGGACGTGGGTACTTTGAGGATGGCAACTTTATTTATGAATGCAAGTCCTCTCCTGATAGAATGGGCAGTTCTATTAACCAAGGAAGCCTTAAAAAATGGATATCTGATATTAGAAAGATCCTAAAGTCTAGACATCCATCAGGATTTCGATATATATTTCCCGTAAATCGCCTAGATAGTGAAAATGAATCACTACTAAATCAGTTCATGGGCGAATTTCCTAGCATTGATATTCAGTACTATGACTGTGAATCAGTAGACAGGCTTATTATGGCTTTAAACAAAGTAAATACCTTGCCTGAGCTAGTAGAATACATTAAACAAGAAAGGGGTGCGAAACAATGAAAAATTTTTATTTTGCACGGATAAACTTCTTTTCTGAGGAGTTTACAAAGGACAGAGATCATGAATCTGTACTGGGAGAACTCAAAAGAATTTTAGAAAGAGAAGATGATATTGATGCATTAATAGAAGACAAAAAAATAGTCGTAGACTTATCAGTTGAGCTAAATAAACTCATAATCTCTGCCGAACCCTATGTGACTCTTTTATCAAGTGACTCTCAGATTCAATTACATCCAAAGTCAAAGTACTATTTTGTTGATAAGGATTTATGGAAAAGATTGCAAGAAGATATCTTTTTAAAGGCTAAAAGTATTTCCGGTGAAAATGAGCTGGACATTCAAGACGGAGACGATTTTTTCGAGCTCGTTGGAGACTGTGCAGTACTCGAAAATTATTTTTCGAAGAAATTACTTGTGTTCGAGGCTTCATAGTAATTTCTATGAATAAGATTCCTGTTGCTTGTCTTTGTATTGGTTATACTTGAACTGCTTAAAAAATAATGATGAGTAGTTCAAGTTACGAAAAATAGAGGACTGAAATGCTCTGCAACCAACACAGCATTTTAGTCCTTTTATGCTACAACCCTTATAAGTTAAGATTTTTTACGGATAGGGCTTATAAGCTAGTAGTGGGTTGAAGTGCAAATAGATCTAACCTTTCAGCTCTCTCAAAATTTATTTGCAAATCAATTCTTAGTACTCTGGAAACTAAGTTTCTATACATTTGTCTTTAGGACAAGACCGATCAGCGTGAAAGCATTGATCATGATGTCGCAGAACTTAATTTCTAGTGTACTTAGAAAAAAGGCGGAAGTAGAACGACTGAAAGAACTCCTTCACCGGAAACAAAAGGTAGGTGAGGGGATTGATGGTAACGATGATGTTCCGAAAATCCCGTTTTGCCCAAAAGACGATCGCCTTTGCCACCCATTCCGCCGACATGATGCCGATGGGATTCAAATTACTCTTAAAGGGTCCCAAAATCAGCTTACGAATGATGCAGGGGGAATCCAACCGTCGCAGGGTGATCAGGTTCCCTAAGGTGCGCTTTGAAAGCTCGTAAAGGGGACTGACCGCCGGAATTAGCTCAGCTTCCGAGGTATTAATCCACAGTTCTTTCAGGGCACGATGCTCAGATTTTTGGACGGTGCTAAGGAAGAGTTCTGCTAATTCCCAGGCGGAAAATGTGTTGACTTCGAAGGATTTTTGGATGGCGGTGTAAGAGCGATCGCCATGCACATTAATCCCATGATTGATAATCAAAATATCCACCGAAGCGAGGCAATCCCGCAGTGCTGCTTCGTTTCCCGGTTGCCAATGAACGACGCGCACGGGCGGCTCAAACTCCGCGTCTGAGGTGGTCAGCGCGATCACCCGTGCCCCTTCAGCGGTCAGTTGTTGGATGAGCGATCGCCCCATCGTCCCCGATGCCCCGGTGATAGCAACCACTTTTCCACGCAATGACAAGGCAGTTCCTAAAAATTTGTCCACGACCGTAAAGTGTCCACAGTAATAGGCATTTCCCTGGTCAAAGTGATGCCGCCAATGATAAGTCCGATTCACCGTCCATTTGGAAGGAATCGTATCGAGATCCCCTGGTTTGTGGGTCAAATCGGTTTCTGTTAACCACCCCTGAGAACGGGCGAGGGCTGTGAGCAAAAATCCTGCCGAATAGACACAACCCAGCCACAAAATAGGCTGTTGGACGGCAATCACTAAAAGAATGCCACAGGCCATCATAAACAGGGATTCGGGCACATCGTTATAAAGCTGAGCTTTGGCGTAAGCCTCCTGGCTCACGCGGCTCAAATCCCGGCGATAGGCTTTGTGATGGGTGTTGTGCAGGGCAGTCAGGGGTTTCCAATAATGCCCAGCGATATGAAAGAGATCCCGTACAATTTCGGCAAATACAACAGAAAAAAAGCCTAAGCCCGACTGGATAAGGATGTCGAGGAAGGATAGGGGAACACCAACGGTAACCATTTATGCGTACTGAGTTCTCTTAACGAAAGGGTGTAAGTGACGGAGGACAATGAGGAGTGAGAGAAACGCGGATCTGCCCTGAAATGCCTTTTGATTAAATTGTGCTAACCGAAAAAAGATGGATTGAATTCACTAAGATGAGGGCAGAGACTGCGTAACCATAGCTGGGCATCTTTCTTGGAACGTTTCTTGAAAAAACTGCCTTGAGAAAAGTAGCCTCACGCTGAAACATCGTTAGTGTAACGTAATGTGTGGGTTTCCAAAAGCAGTCTCCATCGGCTTCGTAGCGTTTTAATGGGAAGGGGAGGAGTGTATGTATCTAGTTACTGGAGCAACAGGCGGTTTGGGGCGACGGGTGGTGCGATCGCTCCGGGAGCAGGACAAGCCCGTGCGTGCCTTTGTGCAGCTCTCGTCCAACTACACGGAACTGGAGAGCCGGGGGGCAGAAATCTTCATCGGCGACTTGCAGCAGGAACGAGACATTGAAAAAGCCTGTCAAGGAGTGGAGTATATCATCAGTTGCCACGGCTCCAACGAATCGTCCGGCAGCGCCCAGGAACTTGACTATCGCGCCAATATTGACCTGATTGAGAAGGCAAAAGCCAACGGTGTCAAGCATTTCGTCTTCACCTCCGTGCTGGGAGTCGATCGCAACTACCAGGATGCTCCCGTGTTCAAGGCAAAACGAGCCGTGGAGCAAGCCCTCCAGAAAAGCGGCTTGACCTACACCATCCTGCGTCCGTCGGGGTTTGCCTCCAACCTGCTGCCCGCTGCCAAGCGCTTCCAGCAATCCGGGGTCTACATCTTAATCGGCGACCCCCGTGGGCGCACTTCCATCATCAGCACCGATGACCTGGCGCAAATTGCCGCTGCCGCCCCAACCACGGAAGCTGCCCGCAACCAGATCTTCGCAGTCGGGGGTCCCGAAATTCTGGAGCGGGGCGAAGTTCCAAAAATCTTTGAGCGGATTTTCAACCGGGAACCGATTTTGATTAATCCACCGTTGATGGCGATCGATGGCATTCGCAATGTGTTGGGCTTCGTCAATCCAGAGTTGAAAGCTTCCCTGGGCACCTTCCGCACGCTGCTGGCAAACGACTTCTACACCACCCCCGCTGAGGTCGAGCAGGTAGAATCCGCGTTCAATATCAAGATGGAATCGTTGGAAAGCTTCGTGCGCCGCTATCTCAGCACTTAACTTGATCCTTCGGAGTGAAAATAAAGAATTGTTGATGAGAAGCGCGGCAATGCCGCGCTTCTCATCAACAATTCTGGGGTTTATTTCGTACGTGAGCCTAAGGCGATCTCCAGAAAAGAGTATCCCCATTTTTTGAGAGAGGGCGCGGCTAAGCCGCGCCCTCTCTCAAAAAATGGGGATACTCTTTCTCAGAAATCTCCTAACACTTGCTGCCACTCGCGCATCGCAAAGGGCGGTACGGGGATTTCGGTTGTCTCCTCTGCCAGGCTGATTTCCAGCCAGAGGGGACGTTGGGTGCCGAGGACATCAATTACAGGCTTCAGGTCATACTCGCCGACATGGTTGCCCAGTTCGGGCTTCAGCCGAGATGCGGCAAACACATCGGGGGCATCCCAGGCTTTGCCTGTGCCGTCGGTAATGTGGAGCGATCGCGGATGCCGCAACTCCGTCACCCCCGGAAAGCCCACCAACCGCAGGTGAACCTCTCCCACCATGCCATCCTTCACCCGCTTGTAAAACACCGTCTGCCATGCCTGCCCCCGCTCATCCCGCAGGGTTTGCAGCGATCGGTACATCACCTGATCCTTATCCGGGTAGGTGTGGACAGAGGCGATCGCCCCCGACATCCCCCCAAACACCACGAGGAATGCCAGCAAAACGCTGATTCCTTTGACCAGGATTTGTCTGCGCCAACATATTGCCATCATCAACTCGTAATGATCTCTACGGATAGAAGGAGAGTTGGGGTAAACCCAGGGTTTCATCCCAGCCCATCATCAGATTGAGGCATTGCACCGCCTGCCCTGCCTGCCCTTTGAGCAGATTGTCGATTGCCGACATTACAATCACGCGGCTGGTGCGCGGATCGACCTCAATGCCGATGTAGCAGAGGTTGGTGCCGCTTGCCCACTTAGTTTGAGGATAGGTGCCACTGGGGAGAATCCGGATCCAGGGGCAAGAGCGGTAAAACGCTCGATAGATCGTTAGCAAATCGTCGCGTACCAGCCCTGGATCGCGCATGGTGGCGTAGATGGTGGCAAGGATGCCGCGCACCATCGGAATCAGGTGGGGAGTAAACTGCACCAGCACCTCATGCCCTGCCAGATCGGAGCAGACCTGCTCAATTTCGGGGGTGTGGCGGTGGCGTCCGCCGACGTTGTAGGCGCTGAAGGAGTTGTCGGCTTCCGCCAGCAGCAGATTGGTTTTGGGCGGTTGCCGTCCGCCGCCGGAGGTGCCAGATTTAGCGTCGATAATGGCGGTTTCGGGGACAATCAGCCCTTGCTTGAGCAGAGGCGCAATGCCCAGCAGGCTGGCGGTAGGGTAGCAGCCGGGGCACCCAACCAGTTGCGCTTCAGCAATGCGGTTGCGGTAGAGTTCTGGCAAGCCATAGATCGCGGTGTTGGCGATCGCCACATCCTCCCGATCGACCCCATACCACTGGCTGTAAGTACTCAGGTTCGAGAAGCGATAGTCGGCAGACAAATCCAATACCTTGCAGCCCTTTTCGAGCAGGGTTGGCGTCATTTTGTACGCCAGCCCATTGGGCAGCGAGAGGAAGACGACTTGGCAGCGATCGCCAATCACATCGGTATCCACATCCTCGATCGTCAGCTTGATGCGATGCGCCAGATGGGGGTAAACTTCACCAAATTCTTTGCCCACGGTGCTGCGCCCGCCGACATACACAATCTCAACGTTGGGGTGCTCTAGCAATAGCCGCACCAGTTGTATCCCGCCATAGCCGGATGCCCCGACAATGCCCACGGGTATCCGCCCCGAATCCCCCATAAAACCTAACCTTTCCGCAATTCAACAATAAGAAGTGACAACCTTCGGTAGCAATACAATAAACCACTCTTGCCAGATTCGGCTAACGAATCGTGACGGGATGATAACTTGCGGTCAACACTCAATCACTTTCATGGTTCGGTTGTCCCATGAGGTTTCCCACATTTCCTAGCCCCTTTTTCGCAGGATAGAAGAGGAGCTGGTGCAAAATCTCGCTCTACAAAAAAGGGATTTAGAGGACCACAATGCTTGCTATTGTCCTGAACCCTTGATTTTGTGTGCGCTCCGCCTGGGCAAAATCAAGGGTTTGGGCAAAATAGCGGGTATGTTTTGAGAAAAGAGGTGCGGTAAAAGCCGCACCTCTTTTCTCAAAAATGTATCTGAGTTCTTACGGTGAGGGCAAAACCTTTGCTAGATATCCACCTTGGCGACTTTGGCAACCTTCTCCGCATTAAACGTCCGCACATGGGTCGCCAAGCCGATCGCTTGCAAAAATCGAATCGTTTGCCAGGTCAAATCAATTTCCCACCAGCGAACGCCCATCTGCGCGGATGACTGATAAGCGTGGTGGTTATTGTGCCAGCCTTCGCCAAAGGTGAGCAGCGCCACCCACCAGCAGTTGGTAGAGTGGTCGGGCACATCGTAGTTGCGGTAGCCAACCATATGGCAGGCGCTATTGACGAAGCAGGTGCTATGAAACCCAATAAACAGCCGTACAAAAATACCCCACACAACAAAGGGCATTCCGCCTAGCGCATAGAGCAGCACAGCTAGAACCAGTTGCAATTCGACATAGCGCTTGTGGCAAAACAGGTAGAAGGGATCATCGGCAATATCGCGGATGATGGGGTTGATCTCCTGGCGTCGGGGAACTTCGTGCATCAGCCAGCTAATGTGGCTCCACCAGAAACCCCGGGTGGAATCATGGGGATCGTTAGGTTGGTCGGTGTGGCGGTGGTGCAGCCGATGGAAGGCAACCCAGCCTAGAACTCCTCCCTGACCAGCCAGGGTTCCACAGAGGATTAAGAAATACTCCAGCCACTTGGGAACGCGCAAGCTGCGGTGGCTGGCGAGGCGATGAAAGCCAAAGGAAATTCCCAGTCCAATGGTGAAGCAATGGAGCAAGACGGCAACGGCGACGGCACTCCAGCTAAAGTTGCCAGGGAAAAAGGCAAGTAAAACCCCCAAATGAAGAATGATCGTGGGAATAATGACGCGCCAGCGGGGACGGGGAGAACGAATCGAACCAATGGTCATACAAAGAGAATCCTGAAAAATCTGAAAAATTATGGGACAGCGTTATTTATTACAGGTTAGAAAAGTGGTGAATGAAAACACGGCGTTAGCCCGATCGCACCACTACTGAAACAGGTTGCTTCGGTAGCACGGCACAATGATAAAACTCGCCAATCACAAATACACCGGAAAGGCGGCAGCGATAAAGGCGATCGCCCAACGTCTGAATTGTGTCCCAATGAGCGTTGCAGGTTTCGGCGCAGGGCTTCGGAGTTTCGATAGAGAGAGGTTTGAGTTTTTTCACAGCGGACAATACAAGCAGACAATACATATGACAGTGGTTTAACGTTCCTGGATGACTCATGGGGTTGGAACCTATACCACCAGGGAAAAGCATCAATAGCTCCAGAAACACCGATGCTGGCAGGGCTGGAGAGGGCGAGGAATTAAGCAGTGCGCGGCAAGGCTTCTTCTGAAGCCACTACCCGTTCCTGTGACTGTTTCTCTTGCTTTAAAGTTTCCTGCTCCAGGAAAAGCCGGAGTTGTTCTTCGATTTGGTCTTTTACAATCTGGCGATACTCCAGGAAATGCTCATTAATGGCGCAGATGGAGAGATAATGCTCCCACACTGCCGGGTTATGCATAAAGATGCCGATCAGGTTGCGCCAGAAGGCGAAGCGGCTCTTGCGGACAATCCCCTGCCGCCACGCCACCAAACCCAATGCCCGGATGCTCGACCAGGAAATCTTGCGGAGTTTGCTCTTGTGGCGGGGTGCCCCCAGCTTCAGAAAGTGGCGATAGGTGCGGTTCACATAGGTTACGGGGTCATACAACTCCCAGAAAGCATCAATATATTCCCGCGCGATTTCTTCAACGGGACGGGTTGGGATGAAGTTCATCAACGTGGTCTGGTTGATGTTGCCGCTCCCCCGCAACCGACCTTCCTTTTCCAGCCGATGCCAGAGGGCGGTATCGGGTAGCGCCTGCAACATGCTGAAGAAAGCGGTGGGAATGGCAGTCTTTTCAACAAACTGAACGATGCGATCGCCCGCCCCCTGCTTCTCTCCATCAAACCCGATGATGAATCCTGCCATCACCCGCAAGCCGGATTTGATGATGGCATCTACCGAATCCGATAGCGGGTCGCGGGTATTCTGAAACTTCTTGGTGACAGACAAACTGCCCTCATCAGGCGTCTCAATGCCCAGAAAAACCGCATTGAAGTTGCATTCCACCATCAGCTCCATCAGCTCTGGATCCTGCGCCAGATCCACCGAGGCTTCGGTGTTGAAGTGGAAGGGATAGCCATGCTCCCGCTGCCATTCCTTCAGATCCCGCAGCAACAGCTTGACATTGCGCTTATTGCCGATGAAGTTGTCATCCACCAGAAAAATGGTGCGTCGCCAGCCCAATTCAAACAGGCGATCGAGTTCGGCTAAAAGCTGTTGAGGTGCCTTGGTGCGCGGCTTGCGTCCGTAGAGAACGATGATGTCGCAGAACTCGCACTGGAAGGGACAGCCGCGAGAAAACTGCACCGACATATTGTCGTAGGCGCTAAATTCCAACAAGTCGAACCGAGGGATTGGAGTAATAGTCACATCGGGCTTCTCGCCCCCTGAACGAATCACGCCACTTGTTTCGCCCCGTGCGATCGCCTCTACAAATAAAGGAAGGGTGATTTCACCTTCATCTAACACCAGGAAGTCAGCTCCCGCCGCCTCGGCTTCATGGGGTAATGCGGTGGCGTAGGGTCCGCCGACTACAACGGTTTTTTCCCGCCGCTTCGCTTCTCGAATCTGGGCAAGGAAGTCCTCGGATTGCACAATCATGGCGGAGAGAATCACCATGTCTGCCCATTCCCACTCCTCTTCCGTTACTGGGCGAACATTGCGATCGACCAGCCTGAATTCCCACTCTTGGGGCAAGATAGCAGCAACGGTAACCAGCCCCAGGGGCGGCAAAAGCGCTTTGCGATCGACCAGTTCAAGAGCCTTCTCAAAGGACCAGAAGCTCTTGGGAAACAGCGGGTAGAGAAGTAGAGTTCTCATAAATGTTTCGTTTCGACGTTTCAATCAGAACTACTAACAATGAACCGACGCATGCCGCGCACTTCTTACCGTAAAAGCCCAAAAAAAGCCTTTTCGTTAAATTTTCTTACCTTAAAGGGCTGAGAGAAGCCTAGCACGACAACCCGAAATCGCATACTTACTCTCAATACCAAAGGACAGATTTCTAGATTTTTTCAGATCACTTTCCAGCTTTCTAAACGGCTTTTCCCAACTATCGCAAATAGCTCCGTCCTTTCCTCAAGATAAGACTGGAACCCCTTCAAAAACTAAAAGGTAAGAGCTGGAACCTCTATTTTTCAAGTGATCTGGACTGGCAAAGATAAAATTGTTTGATGACACATTAACAGCTTCAAACAGATTGCCAGAAATTGAGCGATGGTTGCCCACTTTTGCAAGCTGCATAGGACCACTTTTTAAATTGGACGATAAGAGGCAAGACTTCATGGATAAAACTTGCTCCTTAATCCAATTTCTTACACAAGTGAAAATTGCGCTTCTCCCTCTTTAGAAAGAACTTTAGGTTGATATTTGGTTCATTAGGATACAAAAGTCTGAACGGGGTCGAGCGATCGCCAGGTTTAAGGAACCCGGTCCCCTTGCCGCACTTGTAGTTGTCATCACAACTTCGATAGGAAGCGGGTTCCTGGAGATTGAAAATAAAATAAAACCCGAAATTTTTGATGAGAAGCGCGGCATTACCGCGCTTCTCATCAAAAATTTCGGGTTTTATTTCGTACGTGATCCTGGGCTGAAAGTTGGCGCTCAATATCTAGCCCTGTAAAGCTGTTGCCAGAGCCGTCGCATCTAACTCTTTACCGATAAACACCAGTTGGGTGCGGCGCGGTTCCTCTGGTTTCCAGGGGCGATCGAAGAAGGTGTCGAAGCGCTTACCGACCCCCTGCACTACCATTCGCATGGGCTTTTCGGGAACCGCCGCAAAGCCTTTGATGCGATAGATTTCGTGGGCTTGGGCGATCGCCTCCAACCGCTCCAGCAGTTGTTTTGGCTCCACCGCTTCCTCCATCACCAGATGCACCGAGTTGATGGCGTCATCATGGTCATGCTCCTCCTCGTGGTCGTGATGGCTGGGGCGGCTGTCCAGGTTGTCTTCCACCGCCGCATTGAAGCCCAGCAACACCTCCGGGGAAACCTGCCCCTGCTGGCAGGGTACAATCCGCACGCCCTCCGGCAATTCCTGGGTGAGCCACTGGTGAACCCGCTGCTGGCTTTCGGTGTTGAGGCGATCGCCCTTCGTCAACAGCACCAGATCCGCGCAGGCAAGCTGGTCTTCAAACAGTTCTTCGATGGGCGTTTCATGCTCCAGGCTGTCGTCCGCCTGCCGCTGCTGCTCCAGCGCCTCCAGGTCGCCCACCAGATGCCCCTGCGCCAGCGCTTCCCCATCCACCACTGTGATCACGCCATCTACCGTCGCCCCCGTGCGGATTTCGGGCCAGCGAAACGCCTGCACCAGGGGCTTGGGCAATGCCAAGCCTGATGTCTCAATCAAAATGCAATCAATCGAGTCCTTACGCTTCAAAAGTTCTTGCATGGTTGGCAAAAACTCTTCCTGCACGGTGCAGCAGAGGCAACCATTCGCCAATTCCAGAATGTTTGTGCTGCTGACGGCTTCTGTCTCGTCATCACATACCTGGCAGGACTTGAGCAGTTCCCCATCAATCCCCACTTCACCAAACTCGTTCACCAGCACCGCAATGCGGCGACCCTGGTTGTTCTGCAACAGGTGACGAATCAGCGTGGTCTTCCCCGCTCCCAGAAAGCCCGTAACAACCGTGACTGGAATCTTATGCATCGTTCTCTCTTCATTCTGAATAGGATATTTTGAATTTTGTTAGGGAGGTTCCCCGTAGGATGCGTTAGCGCAGCGTAACGCATCAAACCCTGCGCAGGGACTCAAACCGAAGGATTCATCCTTTGTTGATCTGCAAACGATCGCCCCAACAAAACCGTATGCCCCAGCGCGATCGCCCCACCCCATACCAGTTGCTTCAGCAGGAGCTTGCTGATCACATCCCAGCCCATGCGGTGACCATCTGCCAGGAGGGGGTAGGCGAGGGCAATCAAGCCCTGATACAGCACAAAGCCGCCCAGGAGAGCGATCGCCATCCACAGAAAATGTCCCGTCCATCCCGTTTGGCTAAAGCGGGGTCGCCAACTGGCGAAGACGGCTACCAGCAACGTACCGATGCCCATCAACGCGCCCCAGGTAAAGGCGGTGGCGGTGAGGGGATAGCCGCGCCAGCCGAAGCCGATGATCTGATTTACCCACCAGATTAATAGAGGGATGGCGATCGCCCAGCGGCGGCTCAGGGTCACGCCACTGAGGGCAGCGAAGGCGACCTGCGGGCTGTGGGCATACACCACACTGCTAACCGTGCCGAGTGCCAGCAGCGTGAAGGGTAGGAAGCGACTATGGGCGAGCGATCGCCATGCCGACTCAAAAACGCCATCAGAATAATCTTGAACCATCATCCGTACCTCGCAGATGGGAACGTTGTTTGGGCGATCGGCGGGCATTCTGACTGGGAGGCACTGCGCCTCCTTCACAGTTGCGGGACAGCGGCAGACTTGCACTGCACTTTCCCCCTTACCTCTGGTGGCTGATCCCCACCAGAACCGATGTTTCACTCCACCTGCACGTTACCACAACCGAACGGCATCAAAAATTCCGGGTTTTAGTTTATTTTCAATCCTAAGACCCTTGATTTTGTGTAGGCTGCGCCCAGGCAAAATCAAGGGTTTTGGAAAAATGGCGAGCATGTTGATCAAAACCATTAGCGTGTTTCTCGGCGAAGTCGATCTACAATCTTAGAGAAGAGGTTAATAAATATTAAGGATCCTTTCGATGTTCGTGTATTACGCCCTCGGACTCGTGGTTGTGTTGACAGGTGTCGGCATCGTCATCTACCTGGCAACCCCCCGCAAATACAAGTCCTCCAACACCGTCGCCAATTCCTATGACGAATGGACACAGGATGGAATTTTGGAATTTTACTGGGGGGAACACATTCACCTGGGGCATTACGGCTCTCCACCGCGTCGTAAGGACTTCCTCAAGGCAAAAGAAGACTTTGTGCATGAAATGGCGCGTTGGGGCGGCTTGGACAATTTGCCTCCCGGCACAACCCTGTTAGATGTGGGCTGTGGCATTGGCGGCAGCAGCCGCATTTTGGCACGGGACTATGGGTTTTCCACCACAGGCATCACCATCAGCCCGCAGCAGGTACGCCGCGCCCGTGAACTCACCCCCGAAGGCTTGGATGCAAAGTTTCAGGTGGACGATGCCCTGAACTTGTCCTTCCCCGATAACAGCTTTGATGTGGTCTGGTCCATCGAAGCAGGTCCCCACATGCCCGACAAGGCACGCTATGCCCAGGAAATGATGCGCGTACTGAAGCCTGGTGGCATTCTGGTCGTTGCGGACTGGAATCAGCGGGACGATCGCAAAAAGCCTCTCAACGCCTGGGAAAAGCCCGTCATGCGGCAGCTCCTCGACCAGTGGTCGCATCCCTCCTTCTCCAGCATTGAAGGCTTCTCTGAGCAAATCGCTGAAACCGGATGGGTTGAAGGCGAGGTCATCACCGCTGACTGGACGCAGGAAACCCTTCCTTCCTGGCTGGAATCTATTTGGCAAGGTATTGTTCGCCCCAAAGGCTTGATCATGTTCGGCTTCACGGGCTTTATCAAGTCGCTGCGGGAAGTGCCCACGATGTTGCTGATGCGGCTGGCATTTGGGGCTGGGCTATGCCGCTTTGGCATGTTCCGCGCCCGCAAGACCACCCGCCTGCCCCAAACCACCACCACCCAAGCCAGCAAGGCGGTTCAAGCCTAAGAAGCAGTCTAAGACGCACGATGTAGGATGCGTTAGCGAATGCGTAACGCATCGACCCCAAAAATCGAGATGTTAACCCTCCGTCCGCATCCTACAGTCGTTCTTTTGTTGATTCTCATGGCTTTGGTTGATGCGTTACGCTGCGCTAACGCATCCTACGCAAGATAATTATTTATTTCAAAAGCTTTTTAATTAGCTGTTCACCTTTTCACTCTTTTCCTAAATCTTTGTTCATCTCCTTATTCATCAATGAATTCATCAATGATGCAGAACTTGCACTTTGATATCCAAGCTTCCTCCAGCCAGATGACTGAGCTAGACTGCGATGTGGTCGTTGTTGGCGGGGGCATTGTCGGGGCGACCCTGGCTGCCGCGTTGAAAGACTCCGACTTGCGCGTCATCGTCCTCGAAGCCAATACATTAGAAGGGGCGATCGCCCGTGAGCGGGGCTATGCCCTCTCCCCCCTCTCCGGTCAAATCCTTGAAGGCATTGGCGTTTGGGATGAGATCTTTCCCCACATCGGCAAATATCGCCACATCTATCTGTCGGATGCCGATGCACCCCGCATTGTGAAGTTTGAAACCAAAGATTTAGGTACGTCCTACCTGGGCTATGTTGGCGAACACAGGATTATGCTGTCTGCCTTGCAGCGGTTCATTGCAGAGGAATGCCCCAACGTTCGTTTGCTCGACTCGGCGCAGGTGATGGGGATTTCTTATCAACCGGATGGCGCGGTGGTTGAGTTGATGCTAAATGGACAGCCCTGTCAGGTGCGATCGCACCTCGTCGTTGGAGCCGATGGCGCAAACTCCCAAACCCGCCAGAACGCCGGCATCAAAACCAACGGTTGGAAGTACTGGCAGTCCTGCCTCACCTTCATGATTACCCATGAAGCGCCCCGCAACGACATCGCCTTCGAGCGGTTCTGGCCCGATGGTCCGATGGGTGTGCTGCCCCTCACCGAAAACCGCTACCACATCGTCTGGACAGCGCCCCACCACACTGCGAAAGACTTGTTGACGCTGGATGAAGCGGAATTTTTGGAGAAGCTGGAGTACTTCACTGGGGGCTATCTGGGCAAGCTGACGCTGACGGGCGATCGCCGCCTTTTTCCCGTGCAACTGTACCAGAGTCAGGCCTATGTGCGATCGCGCCTCGCCCTGGTGGGGGATGCTGCCCATCGCTGCCACCCCGTCGCCGGACAGGGACTCAACCTGGGGATTCGCGATGCGGCGGCACTGGCACAGGTGATTTTGGACGCCCACCAGCGGGGCGAAGACATCGGCAACCTGCGCGTCCTCAAGCGCTATGAGCGCTGGCGCAAGTTCGAGAACCTGACCATCCTCGGCTTCACCGATTTCCTCGATCGCATGTTCTCCAACAACTGGCTACCCCTGGTGATGCTGCGCCGCTTTGGACTGTGGATGCTGCGATCGCTCCCTCCGCTCAAAGTGTTTGCCCTCAAGCTGATGACCGGGTTTGTTGGTCGTCGTCCTGCCCTCAGCAAACATTCCTGAAACACCCCGATTGCTTTTGGTAGTGTCTATCTCATCAATACCTTCGCCATTTTTCTAAAACCCTTAATTTTGCGTGCGCTCAGCGCACGCAAAATTAAGGGTTTTAGAAAAATGGCGAGCATGTTGTTCCTGGCGGTCGTCTAGGATCACATACAAAACAAAACCTGGAATTTTTGATGAGAAGTGCGGCATTGCCGCACTTCTCATCAAAAATTCCAGGTTTTATTTTATTTTCCATCCTTAGATGTTACGAGTACGGCTAGGACTGCCTGCACCTTTGTACTCTATGAGACTTGATCTCTGACCCAAAAGCTTATTTCGGTAAAACTTGAGTTGCCCGAGCATATTGGGGAACTTCCCGATGGTGCAAAACAATGCGTAGAGCGCACTGTCTTTGGACGGTAGCCCTATCCTTTGCATGTAACGATAGATTTTGTAGAACATCAGCCCATAACCCAGGAAAAGTAACAGGCTGATGCCACGGGTGGGAATGGCAAGGGCGATCGCCGTTACCGGAATGACCAGTCCCCATAGCCAGTTGCTACGGGTTTCCTTGACCCAGTGGCGTTCTGGGCGGGTGCCGTGGAGGAACGAGCCTTCAGCAAACGCATGTCCTGCCCGAACAGAGCGCTTCCACCACTGTCCAAAGCGGGTCATCTGGGCATCATGCAGGGTCATCTCTGCCTCCAACCGATAGACCTTCCAACCTGCCTGCCGCAGCCGCACACAAAGTTCTGGCTCCTCCCCGGCAATCAGCGTAGGATTGTAGCCTCCAATTTTTTGCAGCGCTACAACTCGCATCATTGCATCGCCTCCACAGGCTTTTGCCTCGCCTATGGGTGTAGCCCACTCGATATCGCAGAGTTTGTTGTAAATCGTTTGCTCTGGGAACCGCTCTCGCCGCCGTCCACAGACAACTGCCCAGTCTGGGTGGGCTTCCAGTTCCCGCTGTGCCACCTCCAGCCAGCTCTCGACGACCTCGCAATCGCCATCTACAAACTGCACATAGGTCAAATTTGGAGAAATTGCTAGCAACCTCTCCAGACCTGAATTGCGAGCACGGGCAGCGGTGAAGGGAATGGACAAGTCTAGCGCTACGACATCGGCTCCAAGAGAACGCGCCGTTTCTACGCTGCCATCGGTAGAGCCAGAGTCCACATATACGACCTGGCGTACTTTTCCCACCACCGACTCCAGACAGCGACGGAGGCGATCGCCCTCATTCCGCCCAATTGCGATTAGCCCAATCTCGCTCACTGTCCTCTCTCCTGGCTGTAGATGAGTTCCCCACCAGTGTGCCCCGAACCTTTCGGGGATGCACACCCCCTTCATCAGATTTTGAATTTTCGATTTTGGATTTTAGGCAATCTCCAGAAAAGAATATCCCCATTTTTAAGAGAGGGCGCGGCTAAGCCGCGCCCTCTCTTAAAAATGGGGATATTCTTTTCTCAGAAATCTCCTAAGGATCGAAAATAAAATAAAACCCGGAATTTTTGAAGAGAAGCGCGGCATTGCCGCGCTTCTCTTCAAAAATTCCGGGTTTTATTTCGTACGTACTCCTTAGGCAAAGAATCACGCGTCGGTATTGGGTTGCCGGGGCGGGTTAGGTTGGGAGGGGTGGGATGGATAGCGAAGGTTGCGGCGAAACCCGCCCCTACGTTGCCGTTGTGGGTTCTATCACAGGGTGACTGAATAGGCTTCATCGATTTTGATGGCGGTGCCGGAGATGAACCTGGCATCTTCTGATACCAGGAAGGCGATCGCCCGCGCCAGTTCTGCGTAGGTGGAGGGACGACCGTACATCAGGTCATCGGGAACCGTCCAGCCCTCCAGTTCCTCCAGGCTGTCGGCGACGAAGGAGGGGGAAACGGCGAGCATTCGGATGCGATCGCGCCGGAACCGCTGGGCATACATTTTGGTGAACCCTTCCATCGCTGCCCGAATGGTGCCGCTGAAGGGCGTTGTGAGGCTGGGTTCGCGGGTATCGTAAGCGGAGATGTTCACAATCACGCCGCCGCCCTGTCGCCGCATCGGCTCTGTCACCAGCCGCGCCAGCCGCACGACGCTGAGGAACAGCATCTCGAACTGCTCCTGCCACAGCGCATCAGAAATTTCCAACAAATCGGGACGTACCGGATCGCCAAAGCTGTTGACCAGTACATCAATGCGTCCGTACTGAATCAGCGTGCCCTCCACCAGTTGGCTCAGGTCGTCGGGGTTGGTGAGCGATCCCTGCATCCCAATACCACCTAGCTCTTTGGCAAGATCGAGGATGGAGGGCGATCGCGCCAGCAACGACACCTGATAGCCCTGTGCTGCCAGCTCCCGCGCACAACCGGCCCCAATTCCCCGGCTCGCTGCCGTCACAATTGCCACGGGCTTCGCGTTACCCTGAAAACCAGTCTTCACATCCATTTGGTGGCTCCTTTGCATCAACCCTACTTTCAAAAGAAAAATCTTTAGAAAGTAGAATAAGTGACTGTATTTGACTTTGTAAAGAAGTTTCTTTACTTTTTTGGTATGGCTGAAAAATCCTCTAAAACCAACTCCTCTGCCCGAAAATCCCCCAAAAAGTCAGATTCCACTCGCACCCGGCGGGCACTGGTCAATTTGCTCAAGCAGGAAGGGGCAATGGATTCCCAGGCGCTTGCGGAGCGGTTGGGGGTGTCGGCGATGGCGGTGCGGCAGCACCTCTATGCGCTGCAAGAGGAAAAGCTCGTCGTTTACGAAGAGGAGCCACGGGCAATGGGGCGTCCTGCCAAGCTCTGGCAACTCACTGCCGCTGCCGATCGCCTCTTCCCCGATGGCTATGCGGAACTCACCCTGGGGTTAATCCAGTCGGCGATCGAAGCCTTTGGCGATGCAGGGATGGAGAAGTTGCTGGGTATCCGCACCCGCCACCAAATTGCCGATTATCAGGCACACATTCCCGCTCAGAATTCCCTTGCCCAAAAGCTGGAAGCCCTGGCACAGAAGCGCACCGATGAGGGCTACATGGCAGAGGTGGAAACCCTGGAGGATGGCTCATTTTTGCTCATCGAAAACCACTGTCCCATTTGTGCAGCGGCAAATGCTTGCACGGGCTTGTGCGATCGCGAGCTTCAAGTATTCCAAGCCATTTTGGGGGAAGAAACCACAGTAGAGCGGACAGAGCATATTGTGGCGGGAGCGCGGCGGTGTGTGTATCGGGTGAGTGGATAATGCTAATTTTTCAAAGCCCCAGCGAGATATTTCTTGAAATGCCTGCTCAGCAAGCTTTTCAAGAAATATCTCGCCGGGGTTTTGAGAGGTTTCCGAATGGGGAAGGACGGAGATTTCACCCATGCGATCGCCTATCCACACGCTAGGGTGAGAGAGTACTGTGATATCCCTGTCTGCCCATGAAAGCACCCTTTTTCTCTGAAAAGTTGTTTTGGCAAAAGCTTGCCCACTACGCCACCAAAGCCGGACGCGAAGTAGTGGAGAAAGCCCTCACGCTGTACTTTGCCGCCCAACGTCCCGAAACACCTTTCTGGGCAAAGACGGTGATTTACTCTGCCCTCGCCTACTTCATCCTGCCAATGGATGCGATTCCTGACTTCACCGTTGGTGTAGGCTTCGCTGACGACCTGGGCACTCTCCTCGCCGCCCTGGGAACCGTCGCCATTTCTATTACCCCCGAAGTCAAGGAAAACGCAAAGCAGAAGGTCAACGATTGGTTTGGTGAGGAATCGCCCTTTGAAGCCAATGCAGAAGCCGTCTCTGAGGAGGGCGTTCGCGTCATCTCTATTGAGTAATCCCGTATTGAGTAACCCCGCTGCCGTGCTTCTCGCAAAAGTTGGGGGCGATCGCTAACTGCTTTTCTTGCCGCCGGGTCAGGATCAATAGCTTCGGCATTTTTCTAAAACCCTTGATTTGGCGTGTGCTGAGCGCACGCCAAATCAAGGGTTTTAGAAAAATGGCGAGTATGTTGCAGAATCGCTCACCCAATAATCTGCGATTTTTCTTGTGAGAGGGTCGGTTGTGCCGACCCTCTCACTGTCTTGCTTAATGACGAACCAGTTGCTCAGCAGAGTTGAAAAACTGGTTGTAAATGCCCTGGGTAATGAGCAGGGTTGAGAGCAGGTCAGTAAACGCCAGCATGAACATGATCAGCATTTGATAAAGGGCGGCGTTAAAGGGATCTTCGCCACTAATTAGCTGTCCGGTGATGATGCCGGGAAGTTTAACGATGCCTACAACGGTCATGGCGTTGAGGATGGGGATCAAGCCTGCCTGCATGGCTTCGATGCGATAGCCACGGGTGGCTTGTTGGGGCGAGGCTCCCAGGCTGAGGTGGGTTTCGATTTCCACCTGGCTATTGTTGAGGCGGTTGACGAGCCGTTCTCCGGCGATCGCCGCTGCACTCATGGCGTTCCCCAGCAAAATGCCCGCCAGCGGGATCAGGTATTGCGGGTCAAACCAGGGATCAGGGCGCACCACCAGCAAGTTGACATAGCCCAGGGTAAACGCCGTGGTGAAGAACAGCACTGCCCCCGTCAGCGGCAGGATGTAGGGAACCTTACGGCTGATGCGGTTGCGGGCAACGACGGCGGCAATGCTCACCATCACCAAAACAATCGCCAGCACAAACCAGGGATTTTGAAAGCTGAAGGCAAGGGTGAGAAAGTAGCCCACCAGCAACAGTTGCAGGATGGTGCGGATGGTAGCAATGCCCAGCTTCATCTCCAGCCCCAACTGTTGCCACGCAGAGACGGCAATGGCGATCGCCATCAACCCCAACGCCCAACTCAGTCGCATCCAATCCAGTGCGATCGCCTCATTCATCTTTCACCCCTCCGTTGATCCTGCAAATGATCCTGCAAATCTCTGATGATCCTGCAAATCTCTGATTCCACAAATCCCCTTCCAATTTTTGTAGGGCAGGCATCTTGCCTGCGCCTGGGAATAATTTTGCAATCTGCCGTCCCATTTCGAGCAAAACTGTCCTATCCCACTAAGCGATCGCTTCGACAATTTGGGAACATAAATGGTGAACATAAGCGAAGATATAACACTGAGATGGCGTAGATATAGCGCCAGTCACCAGATTTTAGATGCTTCCTTTGGTTTGACTGGGCTGATCGATTGTCTGAACTGAACGCTGGGCTGCCAGTAATCGCCTTTCAGTTTTGACATCGGTGGTAGCCAACAGCACTCCCGTCTCCCTGTCCTTCTTCCCCGTACATCGCGTGAGTCTCATACCTCCCTTTGACCTGACCCGGCAGTATGCACAGATTGGTAATGCCATTGATGCCGCAGTTCTAGACGTTTTGGCGTCTGGAAAATATATCAACGGTCCCGTCGTGCAGGCGTTTGAAGCCGAATTTGCCAGCTATATCGGCAGTGAGCATTGTGTCGCCTGTAATTCTGGAACAGACGCGCTATACCTGGCACTGCGGGCGCTGGGAATTGGTGCTGGTGATGAGGTGATCACCACGCCTTTCAGCTTTTTTGCGACGGCAGAGATGATCAGTGCGGTGGGTGCAACGCCTGTTTTTGTTGATATTCACGCTGATACCTTTAATTTGAATGTGGCGCAGGTGGAAGCGGCAATTACGCCAAATACCCGAGCGATTATGCCCGTGCATTTGTTTGGGCATCCCGCAGAAATGACGGCATTGATGGCGATCGCCCAAGCCCACAATCTCTTCGTCATCGAAGACTGCGCCCAGTCGGCAGGAGCCTGCTGGGATGGCAAGAAGGTCGGCAACATTGGGCATATCGGCTGCTTCAGCTTCTTTCCCACCAAAAACCTGGGAGCCTGTGGGGATGGCGGGGCAGTGACAACCAATGATGCGGCGATCGCCGAACGCATCCGCATCCTGCGGGAGCATGGCAGCCACACCCGCTACTACCACGAAGCAATCGGCATCAACAGCCGCCTGGATGTGCTGCAAGCCGCTGTCCTACGGATCAAGCTACAACATCTGGAATGGCTGAATATGCAGCGCTGCAACGTGGCGCAGCGCTATCTGGAGGGGCTGGCTCCAATTCCTGGCATTGCCCTCCCCCATTTTGCGAAGGGTGGCATGAGCGTGTGGAACCAGTTCACCATCCGCGTGTTGGGCGAACCCGATGGCGGTGTGCGGCGCGATCGCCTGCGCGAGCGTTTGCAGGAGCGGGGCGTGCTGTCGATGATCTACTACCCAATTCCGCTCCACCAGCAAGAGGTTTACACCGACCTGGGCTATGTTGCTGGACAATTGCCCGTCACAGAGCAAGTCGCCCAGGAAGTGCTGTCGCTCCCAATGTTCCCTGAACTGGAGGCAGAGCAACAACAGCAAATTATCTATGCTCTAAAAGAGAGTGTGTTGGATTAGGCGCAACCGTTCATGTCAGAGAGAGCCGATATTGCCGGCTCTCTCTGACACTCCAGACGCTCCAAAGCATAAAAGCTCTATTTTTAGGGCAACTTCTGCGGCGATTAACTCGGCAGTCTGACGAAGCATGGCAAGGAAAAAATGTGGCAATTTCCAAAGGGTGAGCAACTGACCTGGGGCGATCGCACCTACCTCATGGGGGTGCTAAATGTGACGCCCGACAGCTTTAGCGACGGCGGCGACTTTGACGACACCGCACGGGCGTTAGCGCAGGCGCGCCAAATGGTCAGCGGGGGAGCCGATATTCTCGACATTGGCGGGCAATCTACCCGTCCCCAGGCGGAGGAGGTGTCCCTGGAGGAAGAGAGGCGGCGGGTGCTGCCTGTCATCCAGGCGATCCGGCAGGGTACGGGAACCGTTGCGCCGCTGTCTACGCTGATTTCGGTGGACACCACCAAGGCGGCGATCGCCCGTGCGGCGGTGGCAGCGGGTGCCAACATCATCAACGACATTTCTGGCGCAACCTATGATCCCGATATGCTGCCGACGGTGGCAGAACTGGGGGTTCCCATTATCCTCATGCATATTCGGGGCACCCCCAAAACCATGCAGACCTTGACTGAGTATGGGGACTTGATGGGGGAGATCGCTGGTTTTCTGGCACAACGAATTGAGGCGGCGATCGCCCACGGCATTCCCCACGAGCGGATTGCGATCGACCCCGGCATCGGTTTCGCCAAAACCGCCGATCAAAATTTAGAAATTCTCCGTCAACTGCCCAAGCTCAAAGCGCTGGGTTGTCCCATCCTGGTCGGACCCTCCCGCAAAAGTTTCATTGGAAAGCTCCTCAATCGACCCGATCCCAAGCAACGGGTGTGGGGAACCGCAGCAGCATGTTATGGGGCGATCGCTGGTGGAGCTGATATTCTGCGCGTTCACGATGTTGCACCCATGTGGGATGTATGCCGGGTTGCAGATGCGATCGTCCGGGGGCATCGGGAGGACGCAGGCTAACCTGCCATTGTTAGCCCAATTCAGAATATTTTTTGAAACGCCCGCACAGTGGGCGTTTCAAAAAAATATCTGAATTGGGCTTTCAGAGCGTTGGTGTGACGGTCTAATCTTCCAGGGAAAGCTGAGGGTCAGGTGAGGTAGCTGCCTTTTGCGATTGCTGGCTGGCTGAGCCGTGCAAGTGCCCATTGGCGCTCAGCTCCCGACCATCTGGCTGACCCTGGGTGGCAGCTTGCGCTGCGTCACCCTGCGCAGCACCGGGTTCCCCCAAGGATTCCCTGGGCGCTTCCCCAGCAAGCTGTCCGGGTTCCTGAACCTCTACGGCTGCGTTGGAAGCTTTCGCCAGCACCGCTGTCGCTGCCTCCGACGAAAGGGGCTTCGAGAAATAGTAGCCCTGCCCATGCTCACAACCCATATCAAGCAAGTAAGCGCATTGCTCGGTCGTTTCCACCCCTTCGGCGGTAACATCCATCCCCAGGTTATGTGCCAGGTTGACGATTGTGCGCACGATTTCAGTGCTATCATCGCCCTTCTTCAACGGCCCATGGCGGGAATGAATCATCATCTTAGATACGAACGAGCGATCGATTTTCAGGGTGTTGATGGGGAATTGATAGAGGTAGTTCAGGGAGGAGTAGCCTGTGCCAAAGTCATCGATCGCCAGGCGAATGCCCAGGGATCGCAGTTTGTTCAACACCTTGGTCACCTTTTCCCCGGTGTCCATAATGGTGCTTTCGGTGATTTCGAGCTTGAGGTTGCGCGGAGAAAGCCCTGTCTCTTCCAGAATGAGCTGAATCCCGCTGGTCAGATCCGGCAACGCAAACTGACGACTGGCGATATTCACACTAACCACGACATCTGCTAAATCAGGAAAGCTGCGCTGCCACTGGCGCATCTGACGGCAGGCTTCGCGCAAAATCCACCAGCCAAGGGGAATGATTAAGCCTGTTTCCTCTGCCATGGCGATGAATTGCCCAGGGTGCATGAAGCCCTTGATGGGGTGGTGCCAGCGAGACAATGCCTCAAACCCGATGACCTTGCGGGTAGCAAGATCCACAACGGGCTGGTAGTGCAGCACCAGTTCGGGTAGGATTTCTTGCCCCGTAGGATGGGTATCAACATAGCGCTGTTCATTAGAGATGGCGCGGCGCAGGTCGTTTTCCAGCTTCAGCCGCGCCACCATGCGGTTGTGCATGACCGGGTCAAAGATTTGGTAGTGGGCTTTGCCCTGGGCTTTGGCACGGTGGAGGGCGGTGTCGGCGTCTTGCAGTAAGTGTTCGGGGCTGGTGTGGCGTCCGGAACCCAGGGCAATCCCAATGCTGACAGAGACGTAGACTTCATGCCCATCTAAATGGAAGGGCAGGGCAAGGATTTGCTGAATTTGCTCGGCAGTATGGGTGGCATCCCGCTGATCCTGAATATTTTCGAGCAGGATGATGAACTCATCCCCTGACCGTCGCGCAATGATGGATTGGCTGGAGAAGAAGCCCTTGAGACGGCGGGCGATCGCTACCAACAACTGATCCCCCACCTCATTCCCCAGGCTATTGTTGACCACCTGAAAACGGTCTACATCCAGCAACAACACAGCGTAAATGTAGAGCGCATTTCTCTGGGCATCGGCGATCGCCCGGCGCAACTGGTCGATAAAGAAAGTACGATTGGGCAGATCGGTCAGTTCATCGTAGTAAGCACTGCGCCAGATTTTTTCTTCGACTTTTTTGCGGGAGGTGATGTCGATTTGTGACCCTGCCATGCGGTAGGGAGTACCCTGGCGATCGCCCACCGATGCACCCCGGCACAGCATCCAACGATAGGTGCCATCCTGATGCCGCATCCGATACTCGTTCTCGAACCGTTCGCTTCTGCCTTCGAGATAGTCGGTAATGTCGGATTGCAGCGACGCCAGATCATCAGGATGCACCCGCTGAAACCAGTCGTCTGGGCGATCGCCAATGGCGTCATCCCCAATCATTTCCTTCCAACGATGGGAAAAATAAATGCGGTTGGTCTTCAAATCCCAATCCCATAGCCCACCGCTCGACCCCTGCACCGCCAGGGCATAGCGTTCTTCGCTCTGGCGCAGCAGGGCATTGATCCGGTGCTGCTCCTTCATTGTCACCACAATACTGGTCAGGCTAATCAGCAAAAGCGGTGTGGCAATCGGAATCCAGATGGCGCGATGAAACAGGAACAAGCCTAGCCCGCTCCAGAGTCCCAGCAGCACAACCCAGCCAACCATGCGATATTCAAACCGCCAGTTGGTGATCCAGTAGCTCAGTGCTGGCCCTCCCAGCAGCAGCAACAGCACCCAAAAGCCCTGCCCTGGACGATAGAGGGCGTTTCCTTCCAGCAAATTGTTGATAGCCGCAGCATGAAGATACACCCCATTGGTGGGGCGATCGCGGTTATAGGGCGTCTGCAATTTGTCGAGATAGGGCGTTGTCAACCCCACCAGAACAATGCGATCGCGAAATGCCTGCACGGGAATAATGCCACTCAGCACATCCCGCAGGGGATAGTGCGTCACCAATTCTGCCGGACCGGGCCAATTAATCCACAATGGAGTATTTTCCACAGGCACCGAGAAAAGGCGTTCCGCGTTCGACTGATGCGCATTGGTGGCTACGACCGAAAGCGCAGGAATGCCCTTATGAATCAGCGGAATTTGGCGGATGATGCCATCGGAATCCCATTGCTGACCACTATGCCCAATGCCCCATGCGACCTCCCGCAGTTGGGGTGAAGGCTCTAGCACCAAACCCTGAGCATCCCAGGATTGGGACAATACCACAGTGCCAATCTCCTCCATTGCCTGTGCCAGCTCTGCATCAGACTCGGTTTCATCGGTCATCAGTAGATCTAGTACCACGGTGCTGGGTTCTGCCCGTGTCAGCAACTCCATGAATTCTGTGAGCCGATGCCGAAAATGAGGAAAATCTTCCTGGGTCGAAAGGCGCGACTGGTCAATTTCGACGACTACCAGTTCCGCACTCCAGGGCAACGTTCCGCGCAAGTAAAACAGCGCATCATATGCCAAATTTTCGAGAGCATTACACAGCCCAATTTGTGCCATCAAAAGGAGAATCAGGAGTGCAACAATTCCAGGCAAACAACGGCTCCAAACCCGACTCCAAGCCGCAGGAAGAGGGGATTGCTGCATATTCCACCATTCTCTTTTTAGCACCCTAGCCATAGGCTTTTATCTCCCCAGCCATTCAATCTCCTGAAATCCGATATGCTCATGCTGCCCATGAAATCCTATGCGGACAACGCTGCCTTCAGCCCTTCTATAATTTATTTTTCGCTGAACAGGTTCTGCTTTTTGCCAACCATGCTTACAAGTGAATGTAGGCATGGAAGTATTAACTAACTAACTAAGCATAAGTTTTATCCCGACAACCAACGAATTGGCTCGAATTAAACCAAAATCTCTATATCCTGAGGCAGATTGAGGGCGATCGCCCAACTTCTTTTATCCGCGAGAAACTGAGATTTCTTGGTAGGAGAATTCTGGTAATTTATTGGGTGCTTTAAATGTAGCCTTGAAAATATAGCTTTGAAGGTAGCTTTGAAAAAAACCGCTCTGGCAGGGATGAACGAAGACCAAAATGGTTCGAAATTTCTACGAAACCCTGGAAGAATCTGCAACGCTTCAAGAGCAGGATATAAACTTAATAGAAATGTCATGCTTATTTTTTATAAGGTGTCTATAATGTTTGGCACTTTATTCATTAAGGTTTCACAACCTTTGTCGGGCAGAAGGCTGTTGGGCAAGAGGCAGTTTGGAACTGTTTCCAGAATTGACTCCCTCCTACAACCCCATGCGGCAACACTCATAAGAGAGGGCAGAGCAAGGGCAGAGCGTATACTGCAATCGGGAAACAGCTTCTGTCTGAGCACTAGATGCAGGGTAAGCCTTGTCAAGGCTGGCATAGAATTAGTGCCTTTCTCAAAAGGATGCCCCCTTTCTATGTAAATTCACCCAATTTTTTGAGAAGTCCATGAATTTTCCTTGAAGTTCTAGAGAGTTTCTAGAGAGTTTATAGGCAAACCGCCCGGAAACGATGTAGGTCATGACCCAGTAGATGAATCCAGTAGCTTAATCCACTGTTGCATCAAGTCCACCCAAGCCTCCGTTTGGCAGTACGCCTCGATAGCCAATCTCCTGTAACTTCTGCCTCAAGTCTTTACTTCAACTTCTCCGCTCAACCACTCATACGAACGTGATACAGTCTGCTCAAACCTACAGAATTAGAAGATTTGTCAAACCAGTTTTAGGACACCTCATACCAGCCTACTGGATTCAGGTCGTGGTATCCAAACCGTTGACGAGTTTTTCTGCCAAAAGTTCCAGCGATAAAACAAATGCAGCATTTTGGCAAACCTGTTGTTTACTGACTATTTTGTTTACTGACTATTTACTGACAGTGCTTTCACCAGTGCTTCTACGAGTGCTTCCGGAGAGGTTTCCTGGCGATCGCCCTAGCCATCGTCCGATGGGTCTGAAACCGGATGTTGCCAGGCATCGTGAGGATAATTGCCCAGGTGTCCCTGAAGGGCAGGGTAGATGGGCATCAGAGGGCGATCGCGATCGGGGCGCATCGCCAATCCAGCAAATCTGCTTCTATCATGAAATTGAATAAGGAACGCAAATTCTGTGACTATTTCTTCTCCAAAAAGTGAGATAAACCTGGAGCGGTGGTTTCCCTTTGATCTAGACCCGTTTCAATTGGATGCGATCGCTGCATTGGATGCTGGAAAATCGGTGGTGGTCTGTGCGCCCACGGGTTCCGGCAAAACGCTGATTGGGGAATATGCCATTCGGCGGGCACTGGCAGCCAATGAAGCCCGCCCTGACGAGGATGCCCCTATCCATCGCGTCTTTTACACTACGCCGCTAAAAGCCCTTTCCAATCAAAAGCTGCGCGATTTTCGAGAGCAGTTTGGCGATGAAAACGTGGGCTTGCTCACGGGAGATATTTCCATCAACCGGGATGCGCCCATTCTGGTGATGACCACCGAAATTTTCCGCAACATGCTCTATGGCACCCCCATTGGACAGGTGGGCACCTCCGTTGAAGGGGTGGATGCAGTGGTGCTGGACGAATGCCACTACATGAACGACAGCCAGCGGGGCACGGTGTGGGAAGAATCCATCATCTACTGTCCGCCCAACATTCAACTGGTCGCCCTCTCTGCCACCATCGAAAATAGCGGTCAGTTGACCGATTGGATTTCCGAAGTCCACGGACCCACCGAACTCATTTACTCCGACTATCGCCCTGTGCCCCTGGAGTTTCACTTTTGCGATACCAATCGCATGGTGAAGCTGCTTAATGATCAGAGCACAGCCATTAACCCTGCCCTGAAGCGGCGCAAGTCTCGCCGTAACCGCAGTGGTGAGCGGACCCGCCGCCCCGATGCCCCCACAGTCGCCTCTGTGGTGCTACGGTTGGCTGATGCGGATATGCTTCCGGCGATCTTCTTTATCTTCAGTCGAAGAGGGTGCGATCGCGCGGTCAAAGATATGGGCAATATCTCCCTGGTCACACCCGTTGAAGCGCAGGAGATTGAGCGGCGGGTCAAAGACTTTCTGGAACGCAACCCCGAAGCCCAGCGAGAAAGCCAGATGGATGCCCTGCACCGGGGCATTGCGGCTCACCACGCCGGGATTCTGCCAGCCTGGAAGGTGCTGGTGGAAGAGTTGTTTCAGGCAGGCTTAATTAGGGTCGTATTTGCGACGGAAACCCTGGCAGCGGGGATTAACATGCCCGCCCGCACCACGGTGATTTCGGGCTTGTCAAAACGGACGGATAACGGACATCGGTTGCTAAACGCCTCGGAGTTTCTGCAAATGGCAGGACGGGCCGGGCGACGCGGAATGGACGTGCGGGGGCATGTGGTGACGGTGCAAACTCGCTTCGAGGGAGCCGAGGAAGCCGCCCAACTGGCGACAGCATCGCCCGACCCTTTGGTCAGCCAGTTTACCCCCAGCTATGGCATGGTGTTGAATTTGCTGCAAATTCACACCCTGGAAGAGTCGCGGGAACTGATCGAGCGCAGCTTTGGGCAATACCTCGCAACCCTGCACCTGAAGCCCCAGTACCAGGGCATTCGCGACATTGAAGCGGAACTGGAGCGACAACAGAGCCAGCTTGGGGCAGTGGATGAAGAAGCCATGCTGGAATTTGAGAAGCTCAATGGCTGGTTGAAGGAAGAAAGGCGGTTGCTGAAGATTTTGCAACAGCAGTCAATGGATATTCAGTCGAAAGATTTGCTGACGGCACTACCGTTTGCGATCGCCGGAACCATCCTCACCCTCAAAGGCAAAAATATCCCGGTTTCTGACCCAATGCCCTCGGTTCTAATTGCCAAAACCCACGGTTCGGGTCAGTCTCCCTATCTGGTGTGCCTGTCGCGGGATAATCGCTGGCATGTGGTGACGGTGCATGATGTGGTCAGCCTCCATGCCGAAATTCCTCGCCTGGTTGAGGCAGACACCCTGGAAGCGCCTGGTGAGATGCCCCTAAAACCAGGACAGACCCGCAGCGGCACCCCAGAAACAGAGGCGATCGCCCTACAAATTCCGGCGATCGATCCCGTGGAGGAGATGGCACCGGAAGTGCGCGAACAGTTGCAGAAGGTTGAGGAGCTGGAGCAGCGTGTTGCTGAGCACCCCGTCAACCAGCAGGGTGGGTCGCAGTTTTTGAAGCGCTACCATCGCGTCCAGCGGTTGCAAGATGAGTTGGGCGATCGCCAAACCAAGCTGAAAAAACACACTCAGCGCTACTGGCAAGAATTTCTCAAGCTAGTCGAAATCCTCAAAGAGTTCGACTGCTTGCAGGAACCCAACGAAAACGGTCGCATTTTGCCCACCGAGCGGGGCGAGATTGCCGCCGCCATTCGGGGCGACAACGAACTCTGGCTGGGATTGGCGCTGGAATCGGGCGAATTGGATCACCTGGAACCTGCCCAGTTTGCTGCCGTTTGTGCCGCCCTCTCCACCGAAGTCTCCCGCCCCGATGTGTGGACTGACTACGAACTCTCCCCCCAGGTCGAAGAAGCCCTGGAGGGACTTCAGCCCATCCGCCGCCGCCTGAACCGTTTGCAAATGCAGTATCAGGTCACCGTCCCGGTGTGGATGGAATACGATTTTGTGGCGCTGGTGGAGCGCTGGGTTGATAGTGCTAACGATGAACTGCTGGAACTGGATGAAGAGGTTGCCGCTGCTGCCCTCGCAGGCACCGAATTTGAAGACCGCAGGAGCAGCCCTTCCCCTGACTCCCCTATCTCGGATATTTCTGCCCAGGGTGAGCCAGCCCAAGACGAGCCAGCCCAAGACGAGTTCGAGGCAGAAGAGGCAGAAGAGGCAGAAGAGGAGCTTAACGAGAAAGACGGCGACCAGGACGAACCAGAGGAAGAGTGGAGCGAAGAAGATCTTGCCATCCTCAGAACTGACGCCAAGATCTGGCGAGAACTTTGTGCCAGTACGAGCCTCGATGACGGGGACATCGTGCGGGTATTGCGGCGCACCCTGGATTTTCTGGCGCAAATCCCCCATGTTCCCCACTTGCCCCATAAGCTCAAGGGAACGGCGATCGCCGCCATCCGCGACATCAACCGCTTCCCCGTCAGCGAAACCAACAAGTAAAGCCCACCAGAAAAACGGTAGTCCTCAAAGGGTAATGATTTTTGGGTGTGTGGGCGCTGCCCACACACCCAAAAATCATTACCCTTTGAGGACTACCAGAAAAATAGGGCGCAACTAAGTTACGCCCCCGAAATCGTTTTCTATGGTCTTGCAGCTCACTTAAATTAACGAGCAGCAACTTCCCCATTACCACTGGGAGTTACCGTCAGAAATACTGGAGGAATATAGCCTTGGGTCTCCAGGTAAGCCAGCACTTTAGCCGTGCTTTCTTCCAGGGTTTCCAAGTCGGTACGGCATTCGATTTCTGGATTTGTCGGTGCCTCGTAAGGATCATCAATACCTGTAAATTGCTTAATTTCGCCTGCCCGTGCTCTCTTATAAAGCCCCTTTACATCACGGTTTTCGCACACGCTCAGGGGAGCATTCACATAAACTTCAACAAAATCGCCAATGCGTTCGCGTACTTCCTGCCGGATCGCCGCATAGGGAGAGATAGCAGAAACCAGTACCAATACGCCGTTGCGAGTTAGCAAGTGGGAGACAAACCCAATCCGACGAATATTTTCGTCCCGGTCTTCTTTGCTGAATCCCAGTCCGCGGGTAAGGTTCTCACGAACGATATCGCCATCTAATACCTCAACCTTAAGCCCACGCTGACGCAGTTCCTTTTCCACTTCCATCCGAATCGTCGTTTTACCCGCGCCACTCAACCCAGTAAACCAAACGGTTGCTCCACGTTGCTCCATAGTGATTTCACTCCATCCCTTGAGGGCTTGTGTTAAGAACTTATCTACGCACTCATTCTATGGGGCGGAAGGATCGTCGTCTACTGATAAGCATGAAGGCTTGAAGAAGATGGATTAAATACTCCTTAAAGTTTATTGATATCGAATTTGCTATCCCAACACATAGAAGTCTTAGGACATTTCTGAGAAAGAATATCCCGATTTTTTGCCCGATTTTTTGAAGGAGGGCGCAGCTTAGCCGCGCCCTCTTTCAAAAAATCGGGCAAAAAATTAGGCAAAAAATCGGGATATTCTTTCTTAGAGATCGCCTTAGGATCCGTTCGGAATTAACTTACCGGATCGTGTTCCTGTATTCGGTTGTATCTGTGATGATGGCAACCTAAAATCGGCAACTTATTTGCGAACAAGTCCTTAGTGTTGCAGCGCTGTGCAAGTGCTTAAAACTGGGTTATTTTTGTGAGAACCGCGCGGAACGCGGCTCTCACGAAAACAGCTGTGGCTGATCCAAGCGCGAAGCGCTGTAAATCCGAATCGTAATCCCCAATATTTTTCTGGTGAAATGCTTGTATGTCACCAGAAAAATATTGGGGATTACGATTCGGATTGGAGATGAAGGAATTTGTGAGATTGATGGTGAACCTGCAGAGCCTGGAGCTCAAAGCGCAGGGTGCATATTCTCAATCTGCAATCATTATAGGGAATTCGTACCCTGGGGGGTGACATGGGGTAGAATCTTCAAGCACTTGTGAACAGCGATAGGGTGGGAAAGTCCGGTGAAAATCCGGCACTGTGCCGCAACTGTGATGGGATAAGGGACTCCAACGGGAGGGCGATCGCCCCATATCTTCTCCCTCAGTCAGAATGCCAACCTGTTGTTTTTTCACTCTAGTTCCTGCGTTGCACAGGAAAGGAGTCTTTTAGGATATGTCCAATTCATCTTTTACATCTACTACGCCTACTTTTTCGGCTTTGCCTGCAATCGATCGCTTTCATCAACCTATATCTGTTCTATCCCTACCACCGCTACCCTATCAGCGCCCCCTCCTGTTGGTTGGGCATGGAAGCCGCGATGCCGATGGACGGCAGAGCTTACTGGACTTTGCAGCGGCTTATCAGGCACTCGACACCTCCCGTCCTGTGATCCCCTGCTTTTTGGAGCTGACAGAGCCAACGATTCTGCAAGGTGTTGAAACCTGTGTGAGCCAGGGTTATACAGATTTGTCGGTGTTGCCTGTGCTGCTCTTCGCCGCACGGCATAACAAGTTCGATGTTACTAATGAACTGGATCGGGCGCGGCAACACTTCCCCCAGGTGAAATTTCACTATGGGCGGCACTTTGGGATCACGCCAGCCATTTTGGAACTGTGGCGATCGCGCCTGGCGGAACTCGATAAGCCGGAATGGAACCCCAACGGCATTGCTCGCGAAGATACCGTGTTGCTGTTTGTAGGGCGCGGTTCTAGCGATCCCGATGCCAATGGTGATGTTTACAAGCTGGCGCGGATGTTGTGGGAGGGCAGTGGCTATCACACGGTAGAAACTTGCTTCATTGGGATTACCCATCCTCGTTTGGAGGAAGGTTTTCGGCGATCGCGCCTCTACCAACCCAAGCGCATTATTGTGTTGCCCTATTTCCTCTTTACTGGGGTTCTGGTGAAGAAGATCAATGATATTGCTGCTCAGCAACAATCCCAGTTCCCTGAATGCGAAATTACCTGCCTGCCAGAAATGGGATTGCATCCGCAGTTATTTCAAACAGTGCGCGATCGCGAAATCGAAACCCACACCGGACAGGTTGCAATGAACTGCGAACTCTGTAAGTTTCGCCTTGCTGCTCTAGATTCTGCCCATGCCCACGGGCACAGCCACGACCACGGGCATGGTCATACCCATGGGCATGAGCATGAGCATGCCCACGGGCATGCTCATCATCACGGAGAGACAGCCCCCGACCCCTATGCCGACCCAAATGCTTACCACCAGCGCATCTGGAATGTGCCCTAATTGAACCATCGGGAGAGCAGCTATAAACGTTATAATCCCCAAGCAAATCGTTTAATGGTGCGCTCATGTCGGAAGCCAATGCATTGGGAGTGGGCGATCGTGTCCGCATCATCGCCCTTCCCAGCCATGTCAAAACAGCTGAGCCTATGCCCATGCTCCGTCCTCCCAGCGTGATTCAGATTGGGGAAGAAGGAGTTATCCTTGCCCGCCGCCCAGGTGGATATTGGAGTGTGCGCTTAAGCCGGGGAGCTTTTCTACTGGACAGCCAGTACCTTGAACGGATCGAACAATCGGCAGAAGATGCTAGCTAAGATACCCATCTCAGTGTTTGCTGGGATCCTTAAAATTGAAAATTAAATAAAACCCGGAATTTTTGATGAGAAGCGCGGCAATGCCGCGCTTCTCATCAAAAATTCCGGGTTTTATTTCGTACGTGATCCTTAGGAAATCAGATGGAGTCAAAAAGGTAGATCTTGAACAAGGTTAAAGATCTACCCTTAGGGGGATGTTAGAAATTAAAAGACATCTTCGAAGGTAACGGATCAAACAGTAGGCTGAGTTACCATCTTTTGATTAAATTCTTCTTGATCGCGGAAGACCTTAAAGAAACGGTTTGCGCTGGTTAATTCAAATAGAATACGGATTTGCTCATTAACGGAACAAACATATAAATCTCCACCCGAAGCTCGGGCTGATTTCAGCGCCCCAACCAGAGCACCCAACCCCGAACTATCCATAAAACTGACTTCACCAAAATCTACGAGTATGTCGGAAACCCCAGCCTTCATTGCTTCGTTGACTTCGTCAATCAAAGAGTCTTTCTGGGTTCCATCAAGAATGCCAACGGGCTTAATGACTGCAAAATTTGGATTCATGCTCTTTACACCATACGTGGTCATCGGGGGAAAGTCGCAGAAATGAAGGACTTGTCAGTCCGGGATTTCTCCCAATTCGATATTAGACTGCCACACAGAAATGCGGATTGACATGCGGCAAATTACCATTTTGCCTTCACATAAGGTAACAAAAAATGCTTCAAATCTTTGCAAAGGCTATGAAATGGGCGATCGCGGTCTGTTGCTACTGCATCAACTTTTGGTTTTTTCGTGACAATTTTTTTGACAAATGAAGAGATTTGTCCTGCATCCCCTTATATTGTGAGGGAATTTTCGGGATTTGTGTAAGAGTACCAGCGACAAAAAATGTTTTTGAGTTTAATAACCCTCCTCCATTCGCCCTCCTTCATTCGGTATTAATCCCCTTTCAGGTCAAATACTAACTAAGGTTATCGAGATTAGATTCATGCTGGCTTCAAATCCTTTGCTTTCCTGGGATAAGTTGGCGCAGGGTGCTGCCCACGATCGCCCATTGTTGCAATCCATGCAGTTTGTTGTTGAGTTGGACAAGCTAAAGCAAGTGTTGCGCCAAACAACGCTGACGGATGGATCACGCCGCGAGAATAGTGCTGAGCACTCGTGGCATGTTGCGCTGATGGCGATCGCCCTCTCCGACTACTCTGCCGAATCTGTGGATATCAGTCATGCTGTCCAGCTATTGCTGCTCCATGATGTCGTCGAAATTGATGCAGGGGATACTTTCTGCTTTGACCATCAAGCGAATCAATCCAAAGCAGAGCGCGAAATTCAGGCGGCAGAGCGCTTGTTTGGGATGTTGCCAGACGCGGTAGGGAGCAGGTTCCGCGCCTTGTGGGATGAATTTGAGGCGGGAGAAACGCCAGAAGCCCACTTTGCTAAGGCAATGGATTGCTTGCAGCCGTTTTTGCACAACCTGGCGACGGCAGGGGGAACCTGGAAAAAGCATGGGGTGACATGCGATCGCGTCTACCAGCGGATGCAGCCCGTCAAAACAGCAGTTCCGGCACTGTGGGGCTTTGTGGAAGCCCAAATCGCTGAAGCGATCGCCGCAGGCTTTTTGCGTCCCGATCCCAGCGAGCCAACCATCCCAAAAATCTAACGCCATAATGAAAACAGTGAGGAGGACAAGCCTAGCCGCTGCCTCGACGACGATCCTCGACGGCGACCCTCGATGGCGACCCTCTACAACGATATGCTTCTCCGCATTTGCCACCCCATTTCCGGCTGATTGTGCTCCGGCTGATGTGCGCATGATTGTGCGGAAGTCTGGATTTTTTAACGTTTAGTGAGCACATTCCAAAGAAAAGCCTAAGCCTTGGGGGACAACCCGTTGTCGTCATTAAAGTATGAGGAAAGTCCTCAGTCGTGTGTGAGGTAATTTTCCTTACCTGGTGAATGTCCTTGTACAGGTTTTCGAGTACTGAAAAACGTGCCGCAGCCCGTCTAAGTAAGGATTTCCTGTTTCCAAGTTTTAATTCATTGCACAGATTGTCATTTTGATTTCTGTTTTCAAGGGATTTTAAGCTCCTGGTGAGCTGAATTGAAAATTCGTAGTTTTTACGCGCCGCTATTTTTCCAAAAATGATTCAAAAAGCAGAATATCTGGACAGCGTAGGGCATACCCTCGGTGCTGAGGCTGTTGAAACGGTATTGACTCAAAGTGAACGGGCGATCGCCCGGGTGCGCTGGCTGGTATGGAAGCTGGCGATCGCTACGCTAATTTTGATGGCGATCGGCAGTGCTACCCGCGTGATGAACGCCGGACTCGCTTGCCCCGACTGGCCCCTGTGCTACGGCACTCTGTTCCCCGGTCAGCAGATGAACCTCCAGGTGTTTCTGGAGTGGTTCCATCGGCTAGATGCGGCGCTGATTGGTGCCTTTACCCTGGTGCTGGTGGGGATGAGCGTGTGGCAACGCAAGCTGTTGCCCCGATGGGTTCCCTGGGCTTCGTCCCTGGCACTCGGTTTGGTGCTATTTCAGGGCATTCTCGGCGGTTTGACGGTCACGGAAATGCTGCGGTTCGACATTGTGACCGCGCACCTGGGCACGGCGCTCCTGTTCTTCAGCGCCTTACTGGTGATGGGGATATTGCTACTGCCCTACCAGGCGACAGGCACGGTGGGTCGCTTGCCCTGGATCAGCCTGACCGCTGCCATTCTTGTCTACCTGCAAAGCTTATCGGGTGGGCTGGTAGGCTCTCGCTGGGCACTGCACCAGTGCCTCGGCATCTCCAAGCTCTGCACAGTGATGAACGCCCACCTCGTCGGCATTGTTCCTGCCAGCCTGTCGGTGATTGTGCTGGCGGTGCTGGCGTGGCGTACCCCAGCGCTGCATTCTGCTCTACGCACCCTGACGAACCTGGCGTTTGGCTTCCTGCTCCTGCAAGTGGCTCTGGGCTTTGCCACCTTCCGCCTACACCTTCAGGTAGAAATTTTGACCGTCAGCCACCAAATGATTGGTGCTTGCCTGTTTGCTGCGCTACTGTGCTTCACAGTGTTTGGTTTGCGCGATCGCCATCAAACTCGTACCTGGACGAGCGATCGCACCATCACCCTGCAATCCTCGCAATCGTAGATGCCTTTGTAGCGTGTGTGGGATGCGTTAGCGCCGCGTAACGCATCAGAACCTCCGACTATAACCACTGTTTCAATAATCCAACTACTCCAGTAGTCCAACCGATTCGCACCACTCCTTCTTCGCATTTGCTCCCAACCAACTCAACCATTCCCATGCAAGATACTCTCGTTCAAAAACGCCACCATGAGAACCTCTGGCAAGTGATCCAGAGCTATTGGCAACTGACCAAACCTCGCATCATCATCCTGCTACTGATCACTACGGCGGGCAGCATGTGGGTGGCTTCTGAAGGGCATGTTGATCCCGTGTTGCTGCTCGTCACCATCTTCAGTGGCGCACTGGCAGCAGCTTCCGCCAACACCATCAACTGCCTCTACGATCGCGACATCGACTATAAGATGAAGCGAACCCGCCATCGTCCGCTGCCCTCTGGACGCATCCAACCCTTTCATGCGCTGGCATTTGCGATCGCCCTTGCCACCATTTCCTTCACCCTGCTCGCCACTTTTGCGAATGTGCTGAGCGCCTGTCTCGCCATGTCGGGCATCGTCACCTATGTGGTGGTCTACACCCACTGGCTGAAGCGCCACAGTTCGCAGAATATCGTCATTGGTGGTGCCGCAGGTGCGATCCCGCCCCTGGTGGGCTGGGCAGCGGTTACAGGAGAATTGAGCTGGGTTGCCTGGGTGTTCTTCGCCATCATCTTCTTCTGGACGCCGCCCCACTTCTGGGCGCTGGCGATGATGATTCGCAATGACTATGCTTCGGTGAATGTGCCGATGCTACCTGTGGTCGCAGGCGATGTAGCCACTGCCAAGCAAATCTGGCTCTACACGCTGCTGCTGATCCCCCTGACGCTGTTGCTGGCGTTTCCCTTCAATGCTCTGGGTGCCGTCTATGTGATGGTGGCGCTGGTGCTGGGGGCGCTGTTCCTGGTGAAAGCCTGGGCGTTGCTGGAGCGTCCGGCAGATGTGGGCGTTGCCAAGTCGCTGTTCAAGTACTCGATTTTCTACATGATGCTGCTCTGTGCAGGTATGGCGCTGGATACGCTGCCCCTGTCGCAGCAGGTGAATGAGGCGATCGCCTCCAATATCGACACGGTGCTCACTCCGGTTTCCATTAGCCAAATTTTCCAGTTGCCCTGGTAAGGTAATTCTGGATTAGTGGATGAGTTAGTTGACATCTTTGTTAGCCCCCAACTCAAAATTCAAAACTAAAAATTCATAACTGCTTATCTGGGTGGAGTTTGCAAAGTTTTGCAGATTTCCCCAGATTATTTTTTTACTCTTAAGATGGCGCTAAGGCGTTAAAACAGTAGCGATCGCAACAGGGTGTTGCAGGCACGGCATTTTAGACAGTTTTCAGATTGGCAGATTCAATATCTTGTGATCTCGCTATCCAATCCAGATTCAGCCCTGCCTTTTCAAACCTCCTCGCAGCAGTAAGCAGGTCATTCTTATGAGTAAGGAACGGTTGCAACGGATTGAAGCAACACTGGCAGCTTTGGGACACCTATCTCCACAGTTGCCCCATGTTCCTGATCCTGCCGCTCATCCTCCTGAGCCTTCTGGCGAGGAGATGCTGCATCCCGAAGCATTGCTCTCTGTGCCGACGACCGATCCCCATGCGGTGCGTCCTTTTTCCAGTGCAGCGGAAACGGCGCATTCTTCCCCTTTGTTAGAAAAAGTCGAACTGCCAGATGCGGGTTCTGCGGATGTGCCCCGGCAGGCAACCAATCCGGGATTGGCGATCGGCATTCTCAAGGAAATTGAGAAGCTGTTGTTGGATTGGCAGCGAGAGTTAACAGAATTGGACTTGCGAATCCAGGATATTCAACTGGAAGGTCCGGTGATCGATGGCTGGTTAGATTCTCAGCCAGAGGCAACGGGGCAGAATCCTGGCTTTTTGCAACATGCGGATGTGGAAGAGCTGCAATCCTATGTGGAAGCGATGCGCCAGTCGCCGCAAGCTTTTGCTGGGTCATCCGGGCGAGTAACCTATCGGTTGTGCCGTCTGGATGCGGATGGTAAGGTGCAGTGCCAGGAATGCCCGGTAGACCAGGTGGCTCCCGTGAGTTGGGCGATCGCCCGCCACCAAAAGCTGCGCCAGCTCCTCAGCCGCAAGCAACACCTCGAACTGCGCCTTAGCCAACTGGCAGAAACCCTGGTTACGGTTCACAGCCATTTGAAAGAATCTGACCGAAAGTTCCGGTAAGCACAGCCTGAGCCAGAAAAAGGACTCAGAAACGCTGTCGCAAGCTGGTTCTGTTCCCATGACTGATGTGCAATTCAATCTGGCTTCTCTCCCTACGCCAGTCCGACCCATTAACCTGGATGCGCCGCCCCTGGTGGATTTGCGCCATTATCAGCCACCCGTGGAGCGGGGTCGCCCAAAGTGGATTATTTTGCTGTGGTGGACGCTGCAAGCGGTGCTATTTCCTTTAACGCCACACAACTTCCATGCGCCCAGACGATGGCTGCTGCGACAGTTTGGAGCGCAGATTGGCGAGGGAGTGGTGATTCGTCCCAGTGCCCGCTTCACCTTTCCCTGGAATGTGCAAATTGGAGACTATAGCTGGATTGGGGAGGATGTGGTGTTTTACAGCCTCGCGCCGATTTGGGTAGGGGAACACTGCGTCATTTCCCAGAAAACTTACCTGTGTACAGGTAGCCATGATGCTCAAGATCCCGTGTTTGGGCTGGAGAAGGGGGCGATCGCCATCGGCAATGGAGCCTGGGTCGCAACGGATTGTTTCATTGCACCGGGGGTAGAAATCGGGGCGAATACCGTGATTGGGGCGCGGAGTAGTGTGTTTCGCTCGATGCCAGAGCAGCAGGTTTGTTTTGGGTCGCCCTGTCATCCTCGTTATCGGCGGGAGATGCGGGGGGAATGAATCACGGAGACACAGAGGGCGCGAAGGGAGTGGAGGTTTGAGAAAGTGTTGAGGGTGGGGAGAGTTGTGGGGAGAATCTTTTATGCTGGGGTTAATGCGATCGCGTTTTTCAAACCATGACTCAGGCAAAGCCCCGGTTTACCAGTTTTGAGGAATATCTGGCTCATGCGGATGAGGCGGAGGGTTTGTTTGAGCTATTCAATGGAGAGTTGGTAGCAGTGCCGCCGGAATCGGGTGAGAACACGAAAATTGCAGTCTTTCTGCTTGTGCAATTTGTGGCATTGGTAGGGTATAAGCGGGTCAGACCGCATGGGCTGGAACTAGAAGTGCGGGGGGAACCCAAGAATCGTTTCCCTGATTTGACGATCCTGCGTCCTGAGCAGGATGCTCAGTTGCAATCACGTAATACCTTGCGCTTGTCGATGGAACCGCCGATGTTGGTGGTGGAGGTAGTGAGTCCGGGGGAAATCCAGCGGGAGCGGGATTATGTGGCGAAGCGATCGCAGTATCAATTACGTGGCATCCCTGAATACTGGCTGGTTAATCCCCAACAGGGAATGGTGCTGGTGCTGGTGCTGGAAGATGGGGTTTATCGAGAATTTGGCAGCTTTCGGGGGAATGAGGTTGTGCGATCGCCCCAGTTCAGTGACCTGAAGCTGACCGCCCAACAAATCCTGGAATCGGGCAAATCGTAAGTCTGCAATTCTTTTGTGGGAGGGGTGGCTCCGCCGCCCCTCCCACAAAAGTTTGTGACCTACTGGGCAGGCATCGACCACCAGGCGAGGGCATAGTTCTGGAGGGGATCGTTCACCTGGTCGCGAAAAACGACTCGCAGCTTGTATTCGCCTGTTTCGGGGATGCGGTGGAAGATATGCTCCACGCTGTCTTCGGGGCTAATGGAAGACCAGATGCTATCTTCCAAATTGTCGGAATCTGCAGGCAGGAGGTACAGGTCGAGGTTGTTTAAGCCGCGATCGCTAAAGGTTTCGTCCACATCATACAGACCATTGCCATTGGCATCCTGTAATTCAACCACACGGCTCCAGGTGAGGGTGGCGGAGATGTGGCTCCCCTCCTGCAACGGGCGGTTGATCACATAGTCCCGGTAGGGTTGGGTGGACTCGTCCGTGCCGACGGTGCGGTAGTCCCAGCCAATGACGGGGACGGGGACATCGGGACTCCATTGCCCTCGGCTGAACTGCTGGTACGCTCGGAAAGCATTAAGATGCCCGGTTCCCAGGTTTGCGTTGAGGGGAATTTCCTCGCGCCAGTAGGCATCGGAAGCTAACCAGTCGTTATTGCGCTGATCAACCGCTGTGCGGCTCATGTCGAGGAACAGCCCATCGCCGCTGTCTTCGATTTTGTCGGCAGAGTTCATGATCACCGCTTTGGAAACTTCGTGGCGGCGGGCATCGAGGGTCCAGTTGGGTGCTCCGGTTGCCAGTTGGCGATCGCCATACTCCTGAATCAGCGCCACCGTTGCCGTCACATGGGGAGCCGCAAAGCTTGTCCCGCTGATAGGTGGCGTGTTACTCCCATCGGGCTGCACCAGCTCCATCGCGCTACCGGGAGCCGCCAGGGTGATGGAGCGGCGTGGACCCACGTTACTTTCGGCAGGTCTGCCCTGGATGGAAGGTGGTTCGCTGCCCAGGTCAGCAAAACTGACTTTGCGAAAGATTCCATCCACCGTGATGGTGTTGGAAACAGTCATGCCGTTGTAGTGGTCAGTGGGAATAGGAATGCCACCCCGCCCCTGGTTGCCCGCAATCACATACAGCACATCGTGTTCACGGGAAGACCAGTCAATGCACAGGGTGAGTAGTGCATTGCCATCCAGCAGGGCATTGGGGCGAGGGTCCTGGGATAGCGGTTCGCCAAAGCTGAAGTTGATGGCTCGCACATCATCCCCGTTTTGTAGGGCAACGGTTTGGGAAGCGAGGCATTCCTGGGGTTGCCCCCCCTGGCGGTTGAAGCCTGCCGCTGCGGCGTATAGCCGCGCATCGGGAGCCACACCCCGCAGGCGCTTGTCCTGGCTAATCATGACACTGGCAACGCTGGCGGCATGATCATCCACATTCAGGTTAGCCAGGGCTTGCTGGTCGAGCAAAAACACCTGGGTCGGGCGGACAACGAAATTCTCGGCGGCGGGTTTATCAAACCCAAATAATGCCGGACGCCCAATCTCTACCTGTCCGATACTGATCTTTCGCCCCGTTAAGTTGTAAGGTTCTTCATGAAGGCGTCGTGCTTCGATGCCATTGGGACCCGTTGAAAATTCAATGGCGATCGCCGGAATCGCCAGTAAAGATGCCACAACGCCCCCTGCCATCCATGCAAACCGCATGGTTTTCTTTGGCTGAACCATGTCTTGCTATTCCTTATCCCGTTATTCTTTTAACTTCGTCTTAAAGTTTGAGTAAATACTGACAATTACCCGGTCAAGAATTTCAGAGCAGATTTCACATTTTGTTAAACTGAATACCAGACTGCAAGCTAGGAGACACCACTGCCATGCCCCAGACACAATCAAGCAAATCAACAGTAATTGCCCCGTCCATTCTATCAGCAGATTTCAGCCGTCTGGGTGAAGAAATCAAGGCGGTAGATCAGGCGGGTGCCGATTGGATCCACGTTGATGTGATGGATGGTCGCTTTGTTCCCAACATCACTATCGGTCCCCTGATCGTTAAAGCGATTCGTCCTTATACCCAAAAGCCGCTCGATGTTCACTTGATGATCGTTGAGCCTGAAAAGTACGTCGAAGATTTCGCCAAAGCTGGAGCGGATATCATCTCCGTTCATGCGGAGCATAATGCTTCTCCCCACCTGCACCGCACCCTCTCGCAAATTCGCGAACTGGGCAAGCAAGCGGGCGTTGTGTTAAATCCCTCCACACCGCTGGATCTCATTGAATATGTTTTGGAGGTCTGCGATCTGGTGTTGATCATGAGCGTCAACCCTGGTTTCGGTGGACAAAGCTTCATTCCCGGTGTTGTGCCCAAAATCCGCAAACTGCGCCAAATGTGCGATGAGCGCGGTCTCGATCCCTGGATCGAAGTTGATGGCGGTTTGAAGGTGAACAACACCTGGCAGGTGCTGGAAGCGGGTGCCAATGCGATCGTGGCAGGTTCTGCCGTGTTTAATGCCGATGACTATGCCGAGGCGATCGCCGGAATCCGCAACAGCAAGCGTCCTGAGCCTGAGCTAGTAACAGCTTAGAATGTTTGACAAATAAGTTCTTGGACAGAGTTTTCAGAAGCGATAGGCACAAAGGCATCTAAAAAATGAAAGGGCGGCTCTTTGAGTCGTCCTTTTTGTTCGGGACTCGCTTAGGATCGAAAACGAAATAAAACCCGGAATTTTTGATGAGAAGCGCGGCATTGCCGCGCTTCTCATCAAAAATTCCGGGTTTTATTTCGTTTTCGATCCTTAACAATAAAATCCTCAATACCTTCGCCATTTTTCAAGCACTGATGCGGTGTGGAATTCGGATGAGCAAAGCCATAAGAAAAGGCACTCAAAAGAGTGCCTTTAGTGAAATCACATCAAGTTAGCGTCGAATCACTGAGTTAACGCTGACTGGAAGCGTCAGCAGATATTCTTTGTCACAAGCTTGCTTTCAATTAGCTGCTTGCAGAACCACTGCGATCGTAGGTGTTCCAGAAGCCAGGTTGCACTTTGCCCTGAATATGTCCCCAGTAGCCTGCAGTTTCGTTCGCATCCAAACCGATGCTGGTTGCAACGCGAGTCAACATGGCTTGCTGACGGCGCTTAACTTGGCGATGGTGGTTCATCATCAGGAGCCGAGCGCGGTTGTTGAACGAAGCAGCCGCAGGAGCTGATACTGTTTCAGCCAATGGTGCTGCTATTGTTTCGACAGTTGTAGCTGCAACGGGTTGATTAGTGAGATAGACGTTGCCGCGATACTTCAGTGCTGCATCTGCCAGATTGCTGTTGCTCAGACCTACGACTGGAGAATTGTTTTCGTATGCGGTACCACGATATTGAAGTTTCATGAGTCGCCTCCTTGGTTGGATCATCTTGAAGTGAACTAAGTGAGGCGCGTTCCTTCGGGGAAATCCCCTACTTCCGTCACTGCTCTCGATAATTGCCAGGCAATATGGAGGCAGAGATGAACGATTGGAGTTTTGCGGTGACGGCACAATTGCAGTTAAAAAACTGTATTGAACCGTCAAACCGCTCTAAACATTGGGAACTTTCAAGCTTACTTATTCACTCGCCCTGTAGAGGAAAACTCGTGAAAAAAGTAATTAGCCAGTGAAAAGTTCACAAGTCTATATTTTAAGTGTGGGCTTTCACTATGGAGACATCATTGAAGATGTCGTGGAAAAAAGCTTCGTAACCGCTAAATGCTTACTTGCGCTCATCTAGGGGCAAATTTGTGTTGTAGTTATTGCCACGATACTTGAGCTGCGCATTTGCAGGATTACTGTTGCGAAGGCTCAGAACCTTGGGGTTTGTGTTGTATTTGATTCCACGGTAGTTGAGTTTCATAAGGCTCGCCTCTTTTGAATGAAGTGTTGTTTGAGGCGCGTTCCTTCGGGGGATACCCCTACTTCCGTCTCTTCCAGAGCTAACAGAAAATCGCTTGGTGAAGAGATGAACGATTTACTTTCTGTATCCATTGTTACGGTTTTTCCCCTGGATTGTCAACCCCTCTTGAGGAAAAATGAGAGGTTTTTTCTCTGTTTCACCCTTTTGGGTGACCAGTTTGGGCGATCGCTCCCCTCCACCTTCCCTCCACCTCTCCTCTACCTACGACAAACTAACGTGATTCTGCACCTCCCAGCACTTTCCCTGGTGAATCAGGAGGGTAAGGCGATCGCACAGAAATTCAAATTTTGGGGTGCGGGGCTGTAGATCTTCCCAGGCGTTGCGAAAAACGGCTGGCGACATGTTGCGAGATGCCACGGTCATGTGGGGCGAAAAGCCACGATGCTTGTTCTTCACATCCACAATGTCCAGCGTATCTTCCAGGTGTTGCATTAACTCTGCCTGAAGCGTCATCAGTTCCGGCGACCTGAGCACATCAATAAACAAAACCCGGGGACGAAAGGCTCCAAAGCCATTCAGGGTAATAGGGACAGGCGATCGCCCCCTGGCAAAGGCTTCCAGCCTTTCGGTTAGCTCTGGCGATCGCTCCAGCGACCACTCAAAGGGGGGTTGCAGGGTAATGTGAGGTGGCGCTTTGGCGGTACGGGTCTGGTAGCGATCGCCCAATTCCTGAATCACCCCATCGGCATAATCCGCTACCTCCGATGGCGGCAAAAGGGCAACAAAAAACCGAATAGAACGGGAATTAGCCATAAAAACCAATGACAAAACGTAAACGCAATGATTACCCAAACACAGTGTAGGGGCGGGTTTCGCGATTCAACTTTCTCTACTATGTAACACCTTGTAGTCCTTCATTCCCTACTCCTTCCCTCCTACGTTATCCTTAGAAGTTCAAACGTTGCACCGAAATGCTGTGCCGTTACAGGGCGCGGGTTTACTGGTGTCTATCCCAAAAATCTACTGTTTAGCCCCTGAAGAAAGTTAATGCCCTGGTTTGTCAAGATAGAAAAAGGTATTGTCGATAAGCCGACGTTCGATCGTTACGTTCCAGCACATGTTGCTTTTGTGAAAGAGTTGATCAGCCAGGGGCATCAGGCAAAGTCGGGTTACTGGCAAGAGCGCGGCGGTGGCATGCTGCTGTTTTGGGCAGAGTCACTAGAAGAAGCAAAGGCGATCGTTGAGCGCGACCCACTAATTGAGCATGGTTGTGTGCATTACGAACTGCATGAGTGGTGCGTTGTAGTGGAATAGCCAGGGAAATCACCGGACATATTTCGCACATTACTTTCCAAAGGCACTATCCAACACAGCACTATCCAACACAAAACTATCAAGCACAACTGACAGGATATTTACGCAGAGCAAGTTATGGCAGATCGAGGGGAAGGGTCAAAAACCGTTGCAGATAACCGACAGGCGCGTTACCTCTACGAAATATTGGAAACCTACGAAGCCGGGATTGAGTTGAAGGGGACTGAAGTTAAGTCGGTGCGCCAGGGCAAAGCGAATTTGAAAGATGGCTATGCCACCATTCGCGACGAAGAAGTGTGGCTGAACAATGTTCACATTTCGCCCCATGACACGGCTAGTCAGGTGTTTAACCATGATCCCCGCCGCTCACGTAAGCTGCTTTTGCATAAAGACGAAATCCGGCGGTTGATCGGTAAAGTTGAGCAAAAGGGTTTGACGCTCATTCCCCTGCGCCTTTACTTAAAGGGGGGGCGCGTGAAGGTGGCGATCGCCCTCGCCCGAGGCAAGAAGGTCTACGACAAGCGGGAAGACCTGAAGCGCAAGCAAGAGAAACGGGAGATCGAGCGGGCACTTAAATCGCGCTAGAGTACTCCACAAAAAAACGATTTTCGAGAACGAAAGAAAGTAGGTGCGGCGATGACGCATCTGCTTTTTCAAAAGCTGTCTGTCCATTTGCCATCTCCCCAGTAAACCTGGCTACAATGAGGCATCTTTTCAAGGCGATTGGGCTGTGGAAATCCTTCTAAGTTTATTGCTGGGAATCAGTCTCAGTGCGGCGACGGGCTTTCGAATCTTTGTGCCGCCCCTGGTGATGAGCATTGCAGCACAAGGCGGACATCTAGAACTAGCTCCAGGGTTTGGCTGGATGGCAACCGAGGCGGCGTTGCTGATGTTTGCTGCCGCTACGGTGCTGGAAGTGGGGGCTTACTACATTCCCTGGGTGGATGATTTGTTGGATATTGTGGCTTCTCCGGTGGCAGTGGTCGCAGGCATTTTGGCAACTGCTTCTGTAACTGGAGAGATGAGTCCGTTGTTGCAGTGGTCGCTGGCGATTTTGGCGGGGGGAACGGCTGCGGGGTTGGTGCAGGGTATGACCGATGTGGTGCGGCTTACCTCCACCGTTGCGACGGGTGGCGTAGCAAATCCTGCTGTTTCCACGATAGAACTGGTATCGTCTACTGGACTGGCGTTGCTGGCGATCGCCCTTCCCCTCCTCACAGGCATTCTGGTGATTGCCTTGCTGGTCTACGCCGTGACCCGGCTACGCGGTGTCTTCCGACGAAGTGCCTGAGTTTTTTCAACTTCTCAACTGCGCAAGTTCTGGTAATCCTCTGTCTTTTGGTAGAAGCCCATGAAATTTTTAGAAGAGAGTTGCCCACAGGAAAGCCGCTTTACTTAGAATCAAGGTGTAGATAAGCAGTTATGTGTCGGGTTTTACCCATCTCCCTGGTTCAAATTTTTCAATTTAGAAATTTAGTTTAGCAACCTTCTGAAGTTTGCGATCGCCGTGAAGAAGCGTGTTACGCTCACATTCCCCAAACGGACTGTCCACATGCCTGTCACCTATCGGCTGGCAAAGGATTTTAACGTTGCCGCCAATATTATCCGGGCACAAGTCGCGCCTAACCAGGTCGGAACGCTGGTGGTCGAACTGTCTGGAGATATTGACCAACTCGATGCGGCTTTGGAATGGTTGCGGGTGCAGGAAATTGGGATTTCGGCAACCAGTCGCGAAATTATGATTGATGAGGATGTGTGCGTCCACTGTGGGCTATGCACTGGGGTATGCCCTACCGAAGCCCTCAGCCTCAGCCGCGAAACCTTTCAACTTGTGTTCACCCGATCGCGCTGTATCGTTTGCGAGCAATGTATCCCAACCTGTCCTGTGCAGGCGATCGCCACCAATCTTTAAGCCGCAGATCCCTTATGCCGTTGGTAGTTTGGAGTTCGTGGAATTAAATCTATCACCTGGATTCCCTTGGCATCATGACTTATCCCATCCGTTCCATGTCCCTTTCGTTCAGCTTGCTGATGGCGGCATACAGCATCTTTAGTTGGGCGCTCTACACTATTATGCCCCCAACTCATGTATGGGCGATCGCCCTGGGAATTGGTGTCGTTCAAGCGGCTTTGCTGACCACTTTTTCTAGAGGCTTAAAACGATTTATCGAAAAGTGGTTGCGTTCTGATATTGGCTATTTTTCGATTGTCGTTATTGTTGCCTTTTCCATCACCATCGTATTAGTTTGGTACCAGGTTTTTGAGTATGTGTTTATCCTGGTTGGCGCAGAAATTTTGATGCGGCTTGACTTGCAAAATGCAGGATTTAACCGCTGGCATTCTCTCCTTGTACTTTTGCTGGGGGCGACAATAGGGCTGGGACTGGGCTGGGGCGCACACTATACCTTTGAACAAACAGGAATTACCAGCAATATCTAACCAATACCGTCGCTATTTGTCTAAAGGATTTGCGTGCAGACGCGTACACAAACTCTTTAGAAAAATAGCAACAGTATCGATTCAACAGTATTGATTCAACCCGCTTGAGATTGCTATATGTACCATCTGCTAGAGGATAGGGATCCCGATAATTTTTATGGTGATCTTATTCCCTCTGACGGCTCAAGGAGAAATTAATGCCCTGGTCAAAACAGAATTACCCCGCTTCTATGAAAAACCTCACCTCGGAAGTGCGCAACAAAGCTATTGATATAGCCAATGCTCTGGTGGGGGAGGAGAAGTATCAGGAAGGACGGGCGATCGCCATTGCAACGGCGCAGGCAGAAAAGTGGGCAAAGCATCGTGATAAGCCAATCCGCAAGAAAAATGCCGAGGGTTCCACTGGGCAGGCGGTGGAGTCAGGTCCCGAAACCGATGAAGCCCCCATCCATGTGGTTCCGGATGCTAACGGTGAAGGTTGGCTGGCAACACAACAGCAAAAGCGACTGGCGCAGGGCAAGAGCAAGGGAGATGTCTTGAAGAAAGCACGAGAGAAAGCCCAATCCCAGAAGGTTCCACTCTGCATTCATGATGAGCAGGGAAAGGTGGTTGATGAGGAAGAGAATTAGCGCCGATCGCAAAGGGCTAAGGCGATCTCCAGAAAAGGCTTTCAAAGGAAAGCGCGGCTAAGTCGTGCCCTCCTTCCCAAAAATCGGGATATTCTTCTTGGAGATCGCCCTATTACTCAGATTTATAGAGTCACTATCTGGTCATAATGTTGCGTAAACGTCATGGATCATGGCAGGACAATCGATATAATTAATTTAAGGAGATTGTAGTAACTGATACGGATTTTTGCTAAAAGACACATTTTTTGTATATCCGTTACATCTCTTTTGGTTTGTCGTTTGGTTTGTCCACGCTTTATTTCGCCAGAATGTCAGGAGGTTTCGCGTGAAATCTAGCTCCGAGAAGGGAACGTCGTCCATGCCTCAAGTGCCCGCCGAGTCGAACATCAATAGTTTTGACTTCGATCGATGGGCTGTTGCTGTAAAGCGCCAAATGATTGCTTCTCTCAAGCGCAAAGGCATGTCTTAGGCGATCTCCAGAAAAGAATATCTCCATTTTTTGAGCGAGGGCGCGGCTTAGCCGTGCCCTCGCTCAAAAAATGGGGATATTCTTTCTCAGAAATCTCCTTAGGGCTAAGCAAGAAGTTGAACTCCATTAATTGGGAGAGGTGCGGCAAAGTTGCACATCCTTTCCCAATAATGGGGTTTATTCTCATAGGGCACTCTTAGCACAATACCTTCGCCATTTTTCTAAAACCCTTGATTTCGCCTGCGTGAAGCGCAGGCAAAATCAAGGGTTTTAGAAAAATGGCGAGCATGTTAATACTTGTATCCGTATAAGCGAGATAGAGAATGTCAGAATTTCTACATCAACAATGTTCCTGAGCTATAACGATTCAAAGATTTCAGATTATTCCTTGAAGATGTGGCTATTGCTTTCAAATTGGGAACACTATAGCGGGTGATATTGGGGGAGAGATGACAATCAGGCTGTAGACGGGAGAATGGACTGAGGCACGTAGATATAATGTCTGCAACATCGTTTAATGAAATTTCGCGCGATTTCTGAAATGGAATGGACAAAATAGGCGGCAAAGACTTAATTAAAAAACGTTCCAGAATTTTTCTATTACCTTATGAATTGTTTTAGTCTCTTTGAGTCTCTTGTTGTATTTGCCTTCCTCATGCAGGGGTTTGTATGGTTCAATCAATTCAATAGTGCATCCTAGTGCTGGTTGGCTGGGTTTAGCGTCCACTAAACAAGTATTCAAATTTATATCAATTGGTGGATTTCAAATAAAAGTGATTGATGCATTCATCTTCTGGTTTTTCTAAATGGGTGTTTTGAATGTATGCAATATTCCTCCGAGTTGCTCATGTCGATCGCCCATTCGTTATCTAACTTCTCTGACTTCTCTAACCCCTCGAATTTAGTTATTCCTTCCCGGATCAGCCGTAATCCTGTGAATTTTCCACTCTATTTCACATTCGACTCATCAGGCTTTGTGCAAGCAATTGAACCAATGACGGCTCATCGCCTTGGCTATAGTGCTGAGGATTGGGTTGGCAACTCAGGATTGGCGCTTTTCCACCCCGACGATCGCGATCCGTTTCTGCAAGCCCTCGAAGGTAATTTGCCGGAAGCGGCGGAAGGCTATGTGGTGCGGCTGATGACGCGCGATCGCAAGACTTTACCTGTTCGCTTGCGGTGCCATACCCTCCAGGGGGTAGATGGAAGTCAGACCATTATGGGAATGGCGACCCTACTATCAGATTCCGATCGGTCGGCTCCTGCAAGCAACCCACCCACTCCACCCCCTTCGATAGATTGGAAAATTTACAAGGCAATTGTTGAACGCCTGCCCGATTCTGCCGTTTTGCTTTTCGATCGCACGCTGCGCTATGTGCTGGTGGGGGGTAATGCTCTGGCTGAAATTGGGTTTTCGGCAGCCGAGTTGGAAGGGCAAACACTCTGGCAAGTGTTTCCTGCTGCTACCTGTGAGCAGCTCGAATCCTTTTATCGGGCGGTGCTAGCCGGACATGAGGATGGTCTGGAAGTGAGCTATGGCGATCGCCACTATCGCCTGCGGGGTTTGCCCATTCGCGATGAAAATGGTCACGTTATTGCTGGGATGGTGACCTCTCAAGACATCACTTCCCTGCGACGGATTGAGCAAATTTTGCAGTATCAGGCAGAAACGGAACGGCGGCATCGTTTAGTCGCGCAGACCTCCGCCGAATTTTCGCGCCATATTCGCCACAGCCTTGATTTAGAAGAAATTTTAGACACTGCCGTGATCCAGATTCAGCACATGCTGGAGGCAGATCGTGTTTTGATCTACCGTCTGGATGAGGATGAAAGTGGCAAAATTATCACAGAGTCGGTATGTGATCCCGCATTTCAGGTGACTGAGGAGATGGCGATCGCCCGCATCTTTCCCCAAGATTGCCGCCAAATTTATGAACAAGGTGGTGCGAGAGCCATCAATGACACCCTGGAAGAGACAATCGATACCTGTTCCAGTTGTACGTTGAACTTTGGTGCCCGTGCCAAACTGGTGGTGCCCATCCTCTGCCAGGAACGCCTCTGGGGGCTGTTGATTGCCCACCAATGCACCTATCCCCGAATCTGGCAGTCCTGGGAAGTAGATTTGATGAGCCAGCTTGCGGGGCAACTGGAAATTGCCGTTCACCAATCCAGCCTTTATCAACAAGTCCAACGGCTCAACACTGACCTGGAGCAAAAGATTCAGCTGCGGACCCAGCAACTCCAGCAAGCCAACCAATTTGAGGCAACGTTGAAGCGCATCACCGATAAGGTGCGCGACAGTCTGAATGAGGATCAGATTTTGCAGGCAGCGGTGCAGGAAGTGGCGATCGCCATCCGCGTCATGGGCTGCAATGCGGCGATCTATGACACAGAGGCGGGCACCTCTACCGTGCGGTACGAGTACACCAAATCTGCCCTGCCCTATCAGGGGCGGGTGGTTCAGTTAAATGCCTTTTCAGAAGCCTACGATCAACTGTTGCTGGGACGCAGTATCCAGTTTTGCTCCCTCATCCCTAATCCCATTCGGGGACTGGTGGCAACCCTCGCGGTGCCTATTCTGGATGATAATGGGGTGCTGGGGGATCTCTGGCTGATCAACCACAAGGACTATGAGTTTACAGAGCAGGATATTCGGCTGGTGGAGCAGGTCGCCAATCAATGTGCGATCGCCATTCGTCAGGCACGGCTCTATGCTGCTTCCATGAGCCAGGTGCGAGAGCTGGAGAAGGTCAATCGGCTCAAGGACGACTTCCTCAGCACCGTGTCCCACGAACTGCGCACCCCCATGTCTAACGTCAAGATGGCAATTCAAATGTTAGAAATTGCCCTCAAGAGTAGCATTAGCACCACTGAGAACGCCTCTCGGCTGGAGCGGTATCTCAAGATTTTGAACGAAGAATCCCAGCGCGAAATCAATCTCATTAATGACCTGCTAGATTTGTCGCGGCTGGATTCTGGAGCAGAAACCCTGACGCTCTCTTCCTTTCAGTTCAATGAATGGTTGCCGACGCGCATTCATGCCTTTGAAGAGCAAGCCGCGACACACGATCAGGTGTTGCAGGTAGACTGCCCTCCCGATTTGCCACCCATCAACACCGACCGTGCCAAGCTCGATCGCATTGTGACAGAGCTATTGACCAACGCATTCAAATACACGCCGCCACGGGAACGGATTGCGATCGCCGTTCGTGCTATCCCCAATCAGGAAAAAACCTCTGCCTTGCAAATCCGCATCACCAACACGGGGGTGGAGATTTCTGCTGAAGAGCAGGCAAAGATTTTTGAAAAGTTCTACCGCATTCCCAACAACGACCCGTGGCAGCATGGAGGGACGGGGCTGGGGCTGGCACTGGTCAAGGAGTTGGTGCAACATATGGGCGGCAGCCTTGCCCTGACCAGTCGCGATCTCAAAACCTGCTTTACGGTAGAACTGCCGCTGCAGCCCTGGGATATTAACCTGGAAAGCAGCAAAACTAGCCTGCCAACAAGGTTTGAAGCAGCGGGGGAAGTGTTTCCAGCGCCACCTGACTTGTAACCGTCGCCGCACCAATTTGAGTCGGCAAGACAAATCGGACTTTCCCATCTTTCACTTTCTTGTCGCTTTGCAGCATGGGGATGATCTCCTCCACGGCTACCGTAGCGGGGATCTGGGTAGGTAAGCCTGTTTTTTCAATGAGCCGGGTTTGCCGGATATTAGCGGCTTCATCCCAGAGGTGTTGGGTACGGGCGATCGCCCCTGCCGCCACCATGCCAATTGCCACCGCTTCGCCGTGGTTTACCTGGCTATAGCCCGTCAGGCTTTCGATGGCATGACCAATGGTGTGTCCGTAGTTCAGCAGGGCACGCACGCCTGCCTCTTTTTCATCCTGGGACACCACCTCCGCCTTTGCCTGACAGGAGCGGGTGAGGATGGTTTGCAGCAACTCCGGCGAAAGGTGCTGCAACTGATTCAGCCGGGGAGCCGCTTCCAGTTGCTCAAACAAATCCGCATCCCAAATGATGCCGTACTTGATGACCTCTGCCATCCCTGCCCGAAACTCGCGTTCCGGTAGAGTTTTCAGCACTTCGGGATCAATCACCACCAGGCGCGGCTGATGGAACGCCCCAATCAAGTTTTTCCCCTGGGGATGGTTCACCCCGGTTTTGCCGCCCACCGAGGCATCCACCATTGCCAGCAGGGAGGTCGGCACCTGCACAAACGCCAGTCCCCGCAGCCAGGTTGCCGCCGCAAACCCGGTCATGTCGCCAATCACGCCACCCCCCAGCGCCACCATGCAGGAAGAGCGCTCCAGGTGGTGGCTCAAAGCCGCATCATAAATTTGCTGCACAGAACCCAGATGTTTGTGCTGCTCTCCTTCTGGCAACAGACAGGTGGCGACGGCAAATCCTGCCTGGGTGAGCGAGGCGATCGCCCGTTCGCCATAATGCTCAAAAATCTGCGGATTCGACACCAGCAACACCCGCTGCCCCAGCCCCAAACTCTGCATCCAGGTTCCCAGGAAGTCTAACCCTCCAGGGGCGATCGCAATTTCATAGGACTGATCGGGCAACACAACAGGAATAACTGACTTCATCCGCTCACCTTTACGCGAAAACACTATGTGCTCCATTATCCCCAACATACTCACCATTTTTCTAAAACCCATCGTTTGGAAAGCTGTTGCGGTGCGCAACAGCTTTCCAAACTAACCTTCCATTTCCCGTTCTTTAGAAGCGCAGAAGAAAAAGCTTCGGGCGATCGCCCGAAGCTTTTCATTCAATCAATCAATCGATTTACCGGAGTCTTAGCTCAGCCATTCCAACACCGCTTCATCTTTAGTGTTGGTGCGGCGATCGGGGGTTTCGCGGTTGAACTTCATGTGGATGGCGCGGGTTTGTTCGCCATCGGCTGCCACCGCCATGATGGGGTAGTCGATCAGCCCGTCCTGGAAGGACATCTGGAAGCGGAAGGTGCCGTCGGGGTTGAGCTTGATGGGGCGACCGCCAATGGTGACAGTGGCATCGGGTTCCGTTGCACCGTAGACAATCAGTTCCGCGTCAGCAATCAACCAGAACTTGCGGGGGCGAATCGGGGGAGCAGAGGCGGAGAAGCCCAAGCCAACACCTGACATGCCAATTCCCGACATTCCCGTAACGGATGCTGACTGTGCCCACATGCCAACTCCTGAGGGGAAGACATAGGAGCTAACCGGAGCCGCCATCGAGAAGGAGCTGACGGACTCGCTGCCTGCCATTTGCATGGAGCCGTAGAGGGAACCAGCGACCCGCTGGGCTTCTACATCTTCTGCCATGCCAAAGATGCGGCTGTAGATCGCGTCGCTTACTTCAGAGGACTTCTTGCCGGGAGGAACCAGTTCCAGGAAGGTCTTACCTTCGAGGCTCTCATCCCAGGAAACGGTGATGAACTGGTCATCCATCCATTCGGAGGGGTAGACGGGAGGAATGTGGATGGGCAGCGATCGCGCCAACACCAGCCAGCGACCATCCGCGCAGATGTAGCCAATCTCGATCAGGTAGTCGCGATCGCTCACCGGAACGGGCAGATACCATTCCCGTGCCAGCTCATCGCACTCGTATTGTTGAACGCTGTGGGGGCGCTGGGAGTTGACATCAATATCCGTCACGTCATAGAACCGCAGCGCGAGGCGAATGCCACCCTGCCGCCGCAACTCTTCGCGGTGGGAGTTGGGCACATCCCAGTAGGTGTAGGCCCATTGGGGATCACGAGGCATTAAAACGATGCGGCTGTCGCCATAGCCTTCGGGCAGATCGCTCAAGGTTTCATCGACTGCGGCGAGGGTTTCGCTCGTCAGGTCTGTCTGCCCCACATCAAACTTGGCAGCTTCCACCGTTTCCTGAGACGGCATTGATTGGATTGCAGGAGCCGCAGAGGGCGTTTGTCGCATTGCCTGTTCGATGGCGGCAATCAACTGATCCTTCCGCATCCGGCTGTAGCGAGACACCTCATATTCACTGGCAACCCGCCGCAATTGCCGGAGGGTCATTTCTTCGAGGGGGGGACGATTGTCGGACATGGTGCTTTACCTCTCACAACGTATGGATAGATATGAATGCTGGAGCCTGAGAGCGATAGAGGCTGCTAATTTAACGTGACGCTCAAATACGATGGTTCTCTGTCTCAAGCCGTAACCTGAATGGATTTCGAAGGGCGATCGCACCTCACGGCTCATGCAGTCGAACGCTAATCCCGTCTCCCGAAGAAATGTGAGAAGGCTCTGCAAGTTCATTGGGCATTTCGGCTATGGAAAACACATTCACTACGAAAGATTCAAAGAAAAATTCGAATAGAAGTGCCGCAAACGTCTTCAACTAAGGAAGACCCATTGAAAGGTCAAGATGCCTTAAAACTTCTGTAAGACCGACAGAAGAGAGAACGGATACAGAGTTAACGCAGAATTTGGGATCGAGGGGATCGCAATTCCTTGGCACTATACTCGATCACTTGTCCAATGAAATCAAGAGCAGAATAGAGCCATTTCTCAGCCATTTCACGAGTTTTTGCCGATCCCGGGGATCGATATGTCAGGAAAAGCTGACTTAATTTTAGCGGACACTGGAGGGACGGGATCGCAAAATGTCAGGTTTTATTGATATACGGTATGGGCGAGTCCCTGAGGACATTTCTGAGAGAGGATTTCCCCATTTCTTTTGAGAAAGGGTGCGGCTTCGCCGCACCCTTTCTCAAAAGAAATGGGGAAATCCTATTGCGAATAGAAGGGGATGAAGAAATTTGGTGAGCAATCCTACTCAATCCCTGCCAAATTCCCCAGGGAAAGCCTATGAATAGCATTGTTAAATCTCTCAAAAGTATTACGGCATATTAAGCTCTGTTGCAATTCAGACACATCCCCCAAAGCCTTGTAAACACGTTGAAAAGTCCGTGATAGGATTCCCTTCGTAATGCTTCGTTAGATATAGGGAGAAGACCTTTGACACTGCGGGTAGCTGTAGTTGGATCAGGTCCGGCAGGTTCCTCCGCCGCCGAGACGTTAGCAAAAGCCGGTATCGAAACCTTTTTATTTGAGCGCAAATTAGATAACGCCAAGCCCTGCGGTGGTGCTATTCCCCTCTGCATGGTCGGTGAATTTGACTTGCCCCCCGAAATCATTGACCGTCGGGTGCGCAAGATGAAGATGATCTCGCCTTCAAATATCGAGGTCAACATTGGCAGCACGCTAAAAGATGATGAATATATTGGGATGTGCCGTCGGGAAGTGCTGGATGGCTTCCTGCGCGATCGCGCCGCCAAATTGGGCGCAAAGTTGATCAACGGCACTGTTTACAAACTAGATTTAGCCACCGGGAGCAACGACCCTTACACCATTCACTATGCCGACCACTCGGACGGCAGCGTGGAAGGGACGATGAAAACCCTCCAGGTGGATCTGGTGATTGGTGCAGATGGAGCCAACTCTCGTGTGGCAAAAGCCATTGATGCAGGCGATTACAACTATGCGATCGCCTTCCAGGAGCGCATCCGTCTGCCCCAGGACAAGATGGACTACTACGAAGAACTGGCAGAGATGTACGTTGGGGATGATGTGTCTCCCGACTTCTACGCCTGGGTCTTCCCCAAGTACGACCATGTTGCCGTGGGTACAGGCACGATGAAGGTCAACAAAGCCCGCATCAAAGACTTGCAGGCAGGGATTCGCGCCCGTGCGGCTCGCAAGTTGGAAGGCGGCGAAATCATCAAGGTGGAAGCGCACCCCATTCCTGAGCACCCCAGACCTCGCCGTGTGGTGGGTCGGGTGGCGCTGGTGGGCGATGCCGCTGGCTACGTCACCAAGTCTTCCGGCGAAGGTATCTACTTCGCGGCGAAGTCGGGTCGGGTTTGTGCCGAAACCATTGTGGAACTGAGCAAGAGCGGCGCACGCGTTCCCACCGAAGCGGATCTCAAGGTCTACCTGAAGCGTTGGGATAAGACCTACGGTGCCACCTATCTGGTGCTGGATCTGTTGCAGCGGGTATTCTATCGTTCTGACGCGACCCGCGAGGCGTTTGTCGAAATGTGCGACGACATCGACGTGCAAAAGCTCACCTTCGACAGCTACCTCTACAAGACCGTCGTTCCCGCTAATCCACTCACTCAGTTGAAGATTACGGCGAAGACGATCGGTAGCTTGCTGCGGGGCAATGCACTCGCTCCCTAGCGATCCATCCGCAGTGCAATTTTCGAATACATAGCCTTAAACGTGCGGTCACAATGCGATCGCACGTTTTTCTCTTAGAGCTAAGCAATCAGCCCACCGTAGATATGTTTTTGAAACACCCGCGCAGCAGGTGTTTCAAAAACAACATGATCGGGAATTTTCCAAAACCCTTGATTTTGCGTGCGTGCGCACGCAAAATCAAGGGTTTTGGAAAAATTCCGAAGATTTTACGGTAAAACCTGGATATTTTTGCTGGAACTTTTCTGCTGGCTCAATCATTCTTTGCTAGATATAAACATTCGTGAATTACTATTGGGAGTCGCATATCGGCTCTTTTCTTTGTGATCTTGCTTGTTGGATGGAAGCCTATGACAGTTCTGGGAAATTTGGGACGGTGGCTCGGTAATGGGCGTTCTGTCTGGAAAAAGCTGAAATACAAGGCTTTATTGCTACTTGCGGCACTTGTCACAGTGCTGTCAGGGGTGGGCTGGGGGGCGATCGCCCAGGACTATCCACAACCCTTCGAGCCGCTTCCGCCCCGTGCGTTTCAGGAAATCCGAGGGGTCTGGGTCACCACCAACGACATGGATGTGTTGCGGGATTCCTACCTGTTGCATAGCGCCGTGGCTCAACTGGCTCGCCTCAACTTCAACACGATTTACTCTGTGGTGTGGAACTCAGGTTATGTGTTGTATCCCAGCCCTGTCGCCCAGCGAGCCGGAATTCAGCCATTTGTACAACGAGGCTTAAACGGGCAGGATATGCTGGCAGACCTGATCAACGCCGCCCATCGGGAGGGGGTGCTGGCAATTCCCTGGTTTGAGTTTGGCTTCATGGCACCGCCCATGTCGGAATTGACGACCCTGCATCCCGACTGGCTCACCCGTCGCTACGATGGCGGCTACACCTCCCTCAGTGCGGCAGGAGAAGTGAACTGGCTCAACCCCTTCCATCCCGAAGTGCAGCAGTTTATTACCGATCTGGTGCTGGAGGTTGTGACCCGCTACGACGTAGACGGGATTCAATTTGATGACCACACCAGCTTGCCCGTCGAGTTTGGCTACGATCCCTACACGATCGCCCTCTACCAACAAGAAACGGAGCAACCGCCCCCAGCCAATCCGCGCGACCCGGCATGGATGCGCTGGCGAGCCGACAAGCTCACCGCTTTCATGACGCAACTGCACGGTGCTGTAAAGGCACGCAAACCCAATATTATCTTTTCCGTCTCGCCCAATCCCTATGACACCGCCTACGATGCTTTTCTGCAAGACTGGTTAGCCTGGGTGCGCCAGGGGCTTGTGGATGAGTTGCTGGTGCAGGTTTACCGCTCGGATATTCAGAGCTTTATGGATCACATCAGCCGCCCCGAAATTCGGGAAGCCCAACAGCTAATTCCGACGGGTGCAGGCATTTTGACAGGACTCCGCAATCGTCCCATGCCGATGCGGATGGTGCAGGCAAAGGTGCAGGCGGCGCGATCGCGCGGGTTAGGGTTCTCCTTCTTCTTCTATGAAAGCCTCTGGGATATAGCACCAGAACCCCCAGAAGAGCGCCAAACCATCTTCCAGGCGATGTTCCAAAATCCAGCAGTGCGGGATCGCGTGGCGATCGCCCAACCGCCCGCCCCATCTCCCCCGCCTGATGACCTGCCGCCAGTCCTGCCGCCGCTCTCTGAGGAATTGCCTCCGGTGCCGCCACCCCGCGCTGAGGAGCTTCCAGTGCCGCCATCCCCCCCTGCGGATTGGCTGACCTATCCGCAGTGAGAAGACTCCAAGAAAATCAAAATCCCATTTTGGGAAAGGGGGCACGGCTTAGCCGCGCCCCCTTTCCCAAAAATCATCATCCTGGCTCTGGGCGGGCTTTCAGAGAGTTGGTGTTAATCAAGCTCTGGCAGGTCGCGGAGCAGGGTAAACCGATAGGGAAACTCGGAAAGCTGAGTTGTGTAGGTATGGCTCAGAAGCGGTTGATAGCGGTTATCTGCGGCAACGTAGGTCTTAAAAAATGCCGTGGATAGCGCGTTCTGGTAAGTTAGCGTAATCGTGCGGAGGCGCTGCCAGTCATCGGGAATATCCGTCAGTTGCCGCAGCACATCCAGGGTGACGCGGGCATGGGGTAGCCCACGGGAAACCGCAATGTAGCGGTTTTGGGCTGGAAGACGGCGGTAAGTAGGAAGCTGTTCCTGGAGAAGCGGAGTGAGAATATCCAAATCGGTCGCTTGCCAGAAGACGGGGGTTTCAACCTGGGCAAGGCTTTCGGGGCTGTAAAGGCTGCGTCCAAAGGGGAAAAAGAGGTAAATGGCAGCAATACGCGGGTCGCGCAAGGAAACAGACAGTTCCTCTGGGGGCAACTCCAGGGCGCGGCACTGGTAGAGCCGGGAAATGTTGAACAAAGCGCGATCGCGCTCACAGTTCTCTGCCAAATGGTTTGGATCAATGGGTGCGCCCGCCATCGCCAGGGCTGTCGTTCCCCCAAAGGAATAGCCAAAGATACCGACCTGGCTGAGGTTGAGCTGATTGCCATAGTCACTAGCATTGCGCTGCTCCAACGCATCCAGCACAAAGCTAAGGTCGCGGGGACGCTCCAGAAAGTCGGCAGCGTCAAAGTTCTCTCGTTCCAGCCCAGCATAAAAGTCCCGTAGCCACTCGCGATCGCTCCCCGGATGGTCAGGAATGACCACAGCAAAGCCGTGGGATGCCAGATGCGCCGCTAACTCCTCAAAGCGATCGCGCCGCGCCCCCAAGCCGTTAGAAACGAGGATGACGGGAATTTCGCCAGCAACTTCGGGAATGTAGATGTCAGTAACGAGGGTGCGATCGCGCTCTGCGTCGTAAAGCTGCACAGTTTCCCAGGTGTAAGTGGTGGGTCCGGCGATCGCTGGATCCTCCAGGTCCTCCAATCCCAGATCGACCTCGGTGGACGTTGCAGCCGCATACTCCTCAATTGTCGTCATTGCTGCTGCGGTATCGCTCAAAAAGCGACTAGCCTGCTGCACTTCACCCAGAGCGGCAGGAATATCGATGCGCAGGTCGGTCGGCAGGTTTTGGAGAAAGTTCAGTGGGGTGAAGCCATCTTCATCGGTGGCGGTAATCAAAGCGGCTCCGCGCAAGCTTCTAAAGCCGTTTTGCCCAGACTCCGTTTGCACAATGCTCCCCACTTCCTGAAACAGGATTTCGCCAGAACGGGTATAGCTCATTTGCGACAGCACAACGGGATCAATCCCCTCCAACTCGGTGGTGAGGGCAGAGCGGATGGTGTTTCGCAGTTCTGGACTGAGTTGCGATAGGACAAATCCAGCTTCATTTTGCAGCCGTCCCTCTGTGGCGAAGGCTTCCAGGTCTTCGACCGCAATGCGCCGCTGGAAGGGACCAAAGCTGAGGGTGATGCTGCGGGCAAAAACAGGAGCGCTAAGGGCGACCAGCGTGGTGCTGAGGGTTGTGAGGGCGATCGCCAGTCGTTTTAGGGAAAAGGAAAAGGTTTGGTGTGGGTGTCCCAGAGTCATGTTGGAAAAAAGAACCACGGAGGCACAGAGAACACAGAAAAGGGAGAAGAAAAAAGCGTTGAGCCAAGCAGGGGAGAGCTACAGGTTAGCTTGTCCTTAGGATCAAAAATAAAATAAAACCCGGAGTTTTTGAAGAGAAGCGCGGCATTGCCGCGCTTCTCTTCAAAAACTCCGGGTTTTATTTCGTACGTGATCCTTTATGACGCTCAAGGAAATGATGGCAAAGGACAACCGCGATGGAACGTACCACCACGATTGCACGATTGAATTTGGGTATTGGATCAGGAGGAATAGGATTCAGGCTCTCTACATTTACGGCGAAACCATTGTAGCGAGGTATTCGACATTGGGAGAACGGTTTGCTAGCCGAGGTATCCGATGTTTGAAAGGGAGGAGGGCGATCGGCTGGCAAAAGGCTTGTGTGAGAAGGCAGCAAAAAAACGCGAATTAGAAAGGGACGAACTAATGAAGCGAGTGTGTGTAGCGGTATGGGCAGAACGAACTAGACGTAATCGAGTTGAGCAAGCAGCGTTGCGAACTAAACAAACCCAAACGTGAGAGTAAACCAGACAAAAAGAACCAGACAGATGTACTAGACACGAAAATAAACATGAACGTCAGACAGAGAATTAAGCAAGCGAATTTAAGCAAGCGCTATTCAGCAAGAAAGACAATTCAGCAAGAAAGACAATTTAGCAAGAAACCCGATTCAGCGAAAAAACGAGTCGGCGGAAAGGACATCGTGTGACGCCCCGACATCCCCAGCTACTTTCCAGTGAGAACTTAGCTAGAGAAGGAGGTCGCCCCGACGACCAAGCCGAAGCTTACATACTGGGCGAAGAATCGAGACCCCACTCATGCTTGAGGAAGTGGCGGTACATGGTTTCTCGCATCATCATGTGCTCGTAGAGCTTGACCAGGAAGTCTTTCGCTTGATCATGGCTCATGTGTGAAACCTGGGTTTCAAAGGAGCGTAGGTTGAACTTTTGTTCGAGTGTCAACTCAACAGAAGAGTTTTCCATTTTTCATCTCCAAAAAAATCGGGACAGGAGGGTCAGCTAGGACAGCTTGACCGGGCGATTGATGCACTCAGACAAAATGGGCTACATCATCAGACCCCCTCATTCGGGAAGTCCTTATTCATTGTTAACATTCATAACAATGATTTGACAAATATCTCATCTGTCAATGGCTAGATCAAAAACGCTTGGATACGATATTACAAGTAAATTTTTGTAAAAAAGTTCAAAATGAACGTTTGTTTATGCATTAAAAAATCTTTTTTGGAAGTTTATTCTTCTCTAAGGGAATGAAGGCTCTGGTAAAGTTTTCATTGAACAGGTAAAAATCGACGTAATTCTAGCCAACTCTCACTGTGCAATGCTTTTGGCGGCAGTCCTGCAAGCAAAGTTGGATGAGACTCAATTGATGGGGATGGGCGATCGCCCTCCAAAATTTATCCACAGCGACAACGCTGGTTGTTGGAGTACTCCTTACCAAAACTTAATCTTGGTCCAAAATCGGCATATTTATGTGGAACCTGCGAAAGGCTTTCTCCTTCGAGCCATCACCCTCTGGTTAGACATCGAGGGGGCAATATTTCTGCCCACCACGGCTCTGTAATTTCTTTTAGAGTGCTCCAAAAAAATAAAGAACCCATTTTGGGAGAGGGACGGCTTCGCCGCACCTCTCCCAAAATGGGTTCTTTACTTTCTTGCTTAGCTTTTAGACACGACCTGAACATGCTCTGGAAAACTATTCCCCGTGGGAGCGCTAAATCTCCAGGTCGTGCTTCAGGCGTGCATAGCGCCATAACTTACCTGGTCATTTTTTCAACATGATCGCTATTTTTCTCAAACCCTTGATTTTGCGTGCGCTTAGCGCACGCAAAATCAAGGGTTTGAGAAAAATGGGCGAAGGTATTGTTTTTAGGGTTGAGCTGCCTGTAAAACGGTCATTTCTTCGGGGGTGTCTACCGCTTCGATGGTCACAACAACGACGGTAATATTGTCGCGTCCACCTTTGTTTTTGGCAGCGCTGATGAGGGCTGTGACCACCTTCTCGCAAGAGCGGATGGATTTAAGGTGGAAGGCAATCAAATGATCAGACAACTCTTCGGTGAGACCGTCGCTGCACAGCATGAGGCGATCGTTGGGGCGCACTTCGATGGTATTGACATCCACCTGTCGCAGGTCTTCCCGTCCCAGGCATTTGGAGAGGATATGCCGCCAGGGATGCACCCGCGCCTGATCGGTGGTCAATTCGCCCAGCTTGATGGCACGAGAAACCCAGGTGTGGTCTTCGGTCAGTTGGTCAAGTCGTGCTCCCCGTAGCCGATAGAGGCGAGAGTCGCCCACATGGGCAGACCAGGCTTGCCCTCGCCGAAAAATGACGACCACAGCCGTTGTTCCCATGTCGGAGCGCTCTGGGTGTCTTGCCTGGTCGTTGAGAATGGCGCGATTTGCCCTTAATAATGCTGACTCAAGCAGTTGGCGCGAATCTTCAGGAGAATCCCACTTCTCGTCAATATGCCGTTGAATCGTTTCCGTTGCGATGCGACTTGCTTCCTGCCCCCCGGCATGACCTCCCATGCCGTCTGCCACAACAAAAAATCGACCCTGGGGGTCTATATAAAACGCATCCTGGTTAACTCTCCGGATAAGTCCCGGATCGGTATGACCCGAGAAGAGGCATTTCATAAGGCAGTTTTTCTCGGACAGCGAAAGAGCAGAAAATTAGAACAATGAATTTCAGGATTGTAGAAGCACAAAATACTGTTACAAGAACAGTGAGCAAGCCAGTTGGGGATACGCAGTTGGGGATACCCTAGGGCGCGGAAGGAACGAGGAAGGGACGAAGAAGAAACTCACTTTAGCGTAATTTCACAGCATCCGATCAAGGCGATCTATACGGCGCAGTAGACGAATGAAGGAAAACCCAGCGATCGCCCCTGGAATGAAGACCAGAACTGCCAGCCAGTTTAGCCCATTCACAACCAGGATCGTCGCGGAAAGCGTGAATGTGCCCATGAGCAGGGCATAACTCGTGCCCATGTTAACGTTGCTAATCCGTCGAAGGATGCGGTCGGTTTCCTGCGATCGCACCCGCAACCGCAAATCACCACGCTCCAATCTCTCAATCGTATCCTCAATGCGCCGAGGTAAGCCTAGGGCAGAATTACTCATTTCTACAGCCTGCCGACTCAATTCACCTAATAATCCATTTGGGTCTGAACTCCGTCCGTCTGCCATAATTTGCATCGCAAAAGGTTTTGCTGCCTCCATAAAATTAAAATCTGGATCCAGCCCCTTGCCAACCCCTTCCAGGGTCGAAAACGCCCGCATCACAAATGTAAAGGTAGCCGGAAAGCGGAAAGGCTGGTCGTAGGCGATTTCATACAGGTCATCACTGATGGCAGACACAGACTGCACCTCGAAGGGCTTGTCCATGAAGTTATCTAGCATGTACTGAATGGAGCGCCGCACCGGACCCATATCTTCCGCAGGAGCCAGTGCGCCCAGCTCAACCAGGGAGGCAACCACTGCATCGGCATCCCGGTTTGAAATACCGAAGAAAGTCTGCATCAGGCGCTCTCGCGTGATCGCCTGCACCCGCCCCATCATGCCAAAGTCGTAGAAAATCAGTCCACCATCTGGGCTAACGGCAATATTGCCGGGATGCGGGTCGGCATGGAAGAAGCCATCGTTGAGCAACTGTTGCAGGTAAGCTCGTGCTCCCAACTGCGCCAGCAGCTTACGATCTAAACCCGCAGCTTCGAGGGCTTCGTAGTGGCTGATCTTAATCCCTGGCATATATTCCAGGGTGAGCACGCGGGGCGAACTGTAGCGCCAATACACGCGGGGAACATGCACCCAGGACTCACTACGGAAATTGCGCCGGAAGGTGTCGGCATTGCGCCCTTCATTCAAGTACTCAATTTCTTCCCAGAGAATACGGCAGCATTCTTCGTAGATGCCGATCCAGTCGCGACCGCGCCCCCAATCGGGGTGGCGTTGAAAGTAGCGGGCGATGCCTTTGAGGATGTCGAGGTCAATTTCGAATAGCTTACGTAGACCAGGGCGCTGCACCTTGACGACTACTTCTTCCCCAGAATGAAGTTGGGCACGGTGAACCTGTCCCAGGCTGGCAGCCGCCAGAGGAATGGGGTCAAAGCTTTTGTAGAGTTCGGGAACGGTCTTACCCAGGTCGGCATAGATAAGTTGCTCGACTTGCTCGTAACTGAAGGCAGGCACCCGATCCTGAAGCTTCGACAATTCTTCGACATATTCCGCAGGGAAGAGGTCAGCACGGGTGGAGAAAAGCTGCCCTACTTTGATGAAGGTAGGACCCAGATCGAGTAAGGTTTCGCGGATCCAGATGGCAAGCGATCGCCGACGTTGTGCTTTCTTTTCTTCGGTGATGCCGCCGCGATAGCTCCAGGATTTGTTGTATGCCCATTGGGCATAGAGGAGCCGCAAGACAAACGACCAAATATCCAAAAATCGCCGCTGCTTGGAGTAGCGTTCTCGACTCCAGCGGTAAGATTTGCTCCCATAGCTCTGGGATGGCTTGACTGGAGCCACCTGGTAAGTGGGAGGTTGTTCTGCCGCAACGGGTGGCGCACCGGAATGCACCAAATGTTGGTCGCTGTCGATATGGGACGGCAGCGGCAGATCAGAGTCAATGTCAGAGTGACTGCTGGGTTGCTGGGGATCGGATAGGGCAGACACGCGGTTCCTACGTCAAATCAAAAATCAAGTCGGCAAGGAAGTTTGAGAGCGGAAGAGTCGAACTGAGGGCATGGCGACAATGGCACCTAACCCAAACATATCAATTCTAAGCGGTTTGTTCAGTAAAACGGGAAAGGATTATAGAGTGCGGCTGCGATAGCGCTGTAACTCTGTACGCAATTCTGCAATTTCTGCCCGCAAGTCGTCGATCAGGGTTTGTAAGTCTTGATCGGTTGTAGCCGCACCGGGGGCATAGGTAGCGGTAGCAGCAGGCTGTGCCTGCATAGACGCTTCTCGCTCCTGCCGAGCCTTTTCCAGAACTTCTTCAGTGAATTGCCGGAGCCGTTCTCGCTGCTCGGCATCAAATTTACCCAGCTCGCTCAGGGCATCGCTGAGGGCAGATTCTGTTTGCTTGGCGATCGTCTCTGCCAGAGCACGACCGATGAAGAATGCATTGACCAGGGGGTTATCCATAAAGAAATGTTTCGGTAAGCCTCCGTTGCGATTATAGCTTGCTGTTTCCGGTTTCTCTGTATGCAGTTGGTGGGGAGGTCGTTTGGTGGGTGCGTGTGTAGGTGCGTGCATTTTTGGATGGAGGCTTGAGTATGTTTGGCTTGGACTGGGTTGACTTCTCGTTAGAGGGCTGCATCTGTCGTTGGCGGCAGCAGTGATCTTTATGGGCTTGAGAGCCATGGGGAGCATGGCTCTCAAGCCCATAAAGATCACTGCTGGCTTGGTGGAGAAATTCGTGACGTGTGCGGATGGGTGGAATATGGTGGAGAAACATGAGGCTATTGCTAAATGCAAGTGTTAAATGCAAGGGCGATCGCCCGTTTGTTTACCTGCCCTGGCTGGCATGTCTCCCCTCCATAACCACAGGTTTTCATAACCAACAGGTTCAAATCTGTCCCAGGTTGTCTGTCCTAAGTCTGATCTCCGAATCCTATTTCAAGTCCTATGTCGTCATCACCCGGATCTTTAGTAAAGCGGTTGCAAACCTGGCTGGAAGTGCATTGGGTGTTGCCTGACTACAGCGGTTGGGTAATGACAGGGTTGGCAGTGTTCTTCTTTGCGGCAGCGACCAATACAATGGCGGGGTGGCTGTATGCCATCAGTGGTGTTATGTTCGCATTGCTGGGCATGGGGCTAGTGCAGCCGGGGCGATCGCTCCGGTCGCTGCAGGTGCTTCGCCGCCCCACTGAACCTGTCAGTGTGGGAGACACCGTGGTGATGGAGGTGGATGTGTGCAATCAGTCGCGCCGTCCTCAGTTGTTGTTGCAGGTGACAGACTGCCGCCCAGAAGCTTTGGAGGGCGATTGCCAAACGGTCATTGAGCGCCTGCCCGCCTTTGGTAGCCATCGCTGGTCGCAACCGCTGGTGGCAAAGAGGCGGGGGCTGTATCGCTGGCAGGGAGTGGAACTGCGCACCGCTGCTCCTCTGGGTTTGTTTTGGCGACGCCGCCAGGAAACGGCACGGGCAACCGTCGTGGTCTATCCCACCGTCTTGCCCCTGAGCCACTGCCCGTTGATCGACGAGTTGGGACAGGAGGACAGTCGCCTCACGCCCAGTCTGGTGCAGTCGCAACTGGCGACGGAGGGGGTGACCCGGACGCTGCGCCCCTACCGCTGGGGCGATTCCACCCGCATGATCCACTGGCGCACCAGCGCCCGCTATGGGGAATTGCGGATTCGGGAGCTGGAGATGTTTACCGGAGGGCAGGAGGTCATCCTGGCATTGGATACCCATGCGAGTTGGGCAGAAGCCGCGTTTGAGTCGGCGGTCGTTGCGGCGGCATCGCTCTATTTCTATGCTCAGCGGCGAGGACTGACGGCAAACCTGTGGACAGCGGAAACGGGGATGATTCGGGGCGATCGCCTTGTCCTTGAAGCTCTTGCTGCTGTGATGCCAAACGCCACCGCAAAATCCCCGCCACTGCCAACTACGCCCGTCATCTGGCTGACGGCTGAACCCGATGGCATTAGTGCTCTGCCTGCCGGAAGCCGTTGGTTGCTCTGGTCAACGGAAGGAACCCCTACTCCCCCATCTGCACTCCATGCAGGACGGCTAATTTTGCCGAAGGAGCCGTTGCAAACCCAGTTGCAGGCTGTTGTAAATTGAGCTTTACCCATTGAGCCAAGGGATCTGCGGCTTAATAAAATCCCCATTTTTGAGAGAGAAGGCTGGCTTTACCAGCCTTCTCTCTCAAAAATGGGGATTTTATTTTCTTGCAAGTCCCTAAGGTGCTTGAGCGATTTTGGGTGCGGCGTGCCCCCCAAAATCGCCCAAAAAGCGCCCAAATACGTGGGGCTGCGTACGAAGTGTGTAAGTCCGATGAGATTGATGTGTCCTGAGGGGCGGTTCTGTTTTCCTTCACTCCAGGGTTGTTTGCCACTGGTTGAGGAATGCCTGGAAGCGATCGCAAAAGGCAAAGGTCGCCTGGGAGAGCAGCGCATCTTCGGCAGTGACAAGGGCGATCGCCCTCGATAGTGGCTCTGGCAGGCGGCGCACCTGAATTTCGGGGGGAATGGGTTCGGCGGCAAGCCGTGCCACGATCGCGGCTCCTAACCCTTGCTGCACCATGCTGACGAGGGTGGAATCCTGCTGCACCTCAAAGGCGATGTTGAGGGTGCAGCCGAATTGGGCGAGGTGCTCGACGACAGTGCGGGCGTGGCGATGAGGTGCAGCCAGAGGCGTCATCACCATCGGAAAGGTGGCAAGCTTTTCCCAGGTTAGTGGTACGTCATCCTTCAGGCTATTGGGGGGAAACAGCACCAGAAATTCATCCTGAAATACCCGCTGCACTTCCAGCCCATCTCCGACAGGCAATAGCGTAAAGCCCATATCTGCCTGCCCATCCCGTACCTCCTGCTCGACGGTGGTGTAGTAGGAATGCTCGGTGATAACGATGTTGACCTGGGGGAAGGTTTCGCGGAACTGGGCGATGACTTGGGGCAACAGATGGGTCGCGACGCTGCGGGGCGTGGCGATGCGGACTTCGCCCCCTTCCAGCCCCCGATTGCGGTTTGCGGTGTGCTGGAGGCGATCGAGCAGCTTCAGGATTTGCTGGGCATCGGGTAGCATTTCTTTGCCGCAGGCGGTGAGGGTGGCTCCATGTCGCCCTCGATGCAGCAGCACTACACCCAACGCGTCTTCGAGGGTGGCGATCGCATAACTGACCGTTGATTGCGTCACCCCCAGTTCTAGCGCTGCCTCGCCAAAGTTCTGGTGCTGGGCGATCGCCACAAATGCCCGTAACTGAGAAAGTTTGATGCGACTATCGGCAACGCTACCCATACCGGAATCCTAAGCGATTGGTATTACAGTAAATTGCGAGCTTTTACCTGGAGGTAGCGCTCCACTAGATGATCGGTGATCTGGTTGGCTGGGGCATCCAGCACAAGGACGCCTCGCTGCTTCAGCTTCGCCAGTGCAACCCGGCGTTGTGCCAGCAGGTCGAGGGCGACGGCGCGGTTGTAGGCGGCGGGGATATTGGGGCTGGCGTGGGCGTGGGCGATCGCATCCACCTGCGGATCACGCAAGGTCACGCAGAAGGGCAGATAGCGGGGGCGCAGCCGTTGCAGGGCGGCGAGGAGTTCGGCAGAGGCGGTTTCATCCACCACATCGGTGAGCATGACCACCAGGGCGCGGCGGTGTTGCTGGCTGGTGGCGATGGTCACAGCTTTGAGATAGTCCGGCTCCAACAGGGCGGGTTGCAGCGGGGTGAGGCGTTCGATCAGTTTGGTGAGGTGGGTTTGCCCTCGTTCTGGGGGAACCCAGAGTTGCATGTCGCGATCGAACACGCCAACGCCGACGCGATCGCCCCGGTTCAGCCCTGCCAGTGCCAGGGAGAGGGCGGCATTCATCCCCCAGTTGAAGCGGGTGATGCCTTCCACCTGCGCCGTCATCAGTCGTCCCCGATCCAGCAGCACCATCACCGTCTGCTCCTGCTCTGGCTCCAGCACTCGCACCAGCAGGCGACTCCGGCGTGCTGTCGCCTTCCAGTCAATCAATCGCGGGTCATCCCCGGTGTAGTATTCCCGCAATTCCGTGAACTCGGTGCCCATCCCGGCGCGGCGGGTCTTGCGGATGTTGCCCGTGGTCTGAATGGCGAGGCGGATGGATAGCTCCTGCAACCCCATCAAGTCGGGATACACCGCCACGGTCGCTTTCTGGGCAATGCGCCACTCCTGCCAAGCCAGTCCCCACGGTCCTAACTGGCGCACAATCACATCCCCAAACTCGAACTGCCCCCGCTCGGAGGGAAACACGGTGTAGGTCACGCTCTCTTCGGCGGTGGATGGCAGTTCCAGCTTCAGCACGGGCGGTTCTGCCCGAAATGCTGCCGGGTACTGGTCGCGAATCTGTACCCGAATCGGGCGCTGTTCTGAAGTCGTGCCAGAAGTTCCCGATGCCCCCGTGGTCAGGGTCAGGCGTACCAGATTTTGTCGCCCAATGGACAGCTTTTGCGCCACCTCGCGACTCACCCGCACCCGCTGCGATCGCCCCCGCGTGGCATCCACCAGCGCCAGTGCCAGTAGCGCCCCGTCATACAGCAGGGTGAGCACCAGCACGACTTGCAGCAGGGCAGTGTTCTGCCAGTCAAACAGGGCAACGGCAAGGGCGATCGCCGTTCCCAATAGCAATAGTTGATAAAGCCGACGCGCAGGAACCATAGGCGGAGAGTGACCAACAGCTTTAAGCCTAGTTTATGTGGGAGAAGCGCGATCGCCCATTCTGCTTCATGCATTGGCACACTTTCTAGCGATCAGGACTTACGCAGTTGAGCGATTTTTCGGACGCGGAGCGTCCGAAAAATCGCTCAACTGCCTGGTTGTCCGCACGAAGTGCGTAAGTCCTAGCGATGATGAATGTAGGATTCTGAAGGTGATTTTTGGGCGATCGCCTCTGCCCGCACGAGCGCTACAATCACCACGGCTAACCACAAACAGCCTATGATGACACCTACAATCACATCAGTGGGCCAGTGCGCGCCCAGCACCAGCCGAGAACTCACAATCAGCCCAACCCACACCAGCGCCAGCAGCATAATCACCAGTTTCTCGACCCAACTGCGGGTAGCTCGCCACCACAAAAAGAACAGCAGCCCGTGAACCGTCAGCACCACGACGGTATGTCCCGATGGGAAGGAGTGCAGCCCCGATGCTGCCACGCCATCGGCGATTAGAGAGGGGCGATCGCGGTTCCAGTAGCCCCAGCCAATCCACACCAGCGCGAACTGTAGCACATAGGCAACGGGCATGGTAGCAGCCAGGAGGGGTTGCGATCGCGCCACCATAATTCCCGTAAACACGATGACCACGGGCAGCATCCCCACCGAGTTGCCGGGCGACTCCCAGGTAATGGCACGGGAGAAGCTGAGGGGCAAGTTCTCCGCCAAAATCGGCAGCATTCGGGCATCCCAGGATTGGATTCCCTGATCCACATTGCCTTTGACATAAAGGGTCATCGCAAATGTGAGGATGGCACAAACCCCCAGCCCCATTGCCAGCGTGCCTGCCCAGCGCCGCCAGGCTTTGCCCGGTAGCCGATGGCTATCTTGCCAGAAGCGATACCATCCCGTTTTGAAGAGTTGAAGTGAAGCCCAGCGTGCCATGATTTGCTCTAATCGTGGCAATTATTGTGTCCCACTTTGGGCAGGCAAACACCCCCCCTTTGGCAGATGCAGACAGATGCAGGCAGATGAACCGCGCCGATTAAGAGGGATGAATCTTTCGTTTGCAGTCGCGCTCCATGCGGCTGCAAACAAAAAAATCGTCCCTGTATTCAGCACCGCCCAAACCGCGACTCTCCAATAAATTGCTCTGACAAAATTCCAGATTATCCAGATTATACTGGCGGGAAGAGTGCCCCCAGTCTGGATTTTCGGCAATGGCAACCCCTCTCACTACCATCCTGCTCCTGAGCGCGAACCCACGCAACACCAAAGCGTTGCGGCTGGATGAAGAACGCCGGGAGATTGAAACAGGGTTGATAGAGCGATCGCGCCTCCGGGACCAGTTTCGCCTGATCACCAAGGTCGCCGTCCGTCCCCGTGACTGCCAGCGGGCGATGCTCGACCACAACCCCCAGGTGGTTCACTTCAGCGGGCATGGCAGCGGCGAACCGGGCATTGCGCTGGAAGACGAGTCGGGCAACCTCAAGCTGGTGGATGCCGCCGCCCTCGCTGCGCTATTTGAACTCTACAAAGACACGCTCCAATGTGTGGTGATGAATGCCTGCTACTCGGAGGTGCAGGCAAGGGCGATCGTGGAGCATATCCCCTATGCGATCGGCATGAGCGACAAGATTAAGGATAGAGCGGCAATCGAGTTTGCCGTTGCCTTCTACGATGCCCTGGGAGCCGGCCGAGACGTAGAGTTTGCTTACCGAAACGCCTGCGTTGCCATCCAAATGGCTGGTATTCCCCAGTCTGATATTCCTGTTCTTCATAGGAAAAACGTTTCAAATCCCCCAACACCTGCAAACCCATCTAGCACAGTTCCAACCCCACCCATGCTGCAATCTCAACCTACTTCCACCTCCGAACCCCTGAGTGTGTTTATCTCCTACTCGCACCGGGATGAAGATTTCAAAGATGAGTTAGTTGTCCATCTCGCCAATCTGAAGCGGCAGGGCAAAATTCGCGCCTGGCAAGACCGGGACATTGAAGCGGGAGCCGAGTGGGATGCGGAAATTCAGCAGCAACTTGAAGCCGCCGAAGTTATTTTGTTGCTGATTACCCCGCGTTTTCTGGCTTCGGATTATTGCTTTGACCTGGAAATGCAACGCGCTGTCGAACGGCACAACGAAGGCACTGCACGGGTGATTCCCATCATCGTGAAGTCCTGTGACTGGCAGGGCACGCCCTTCAGCAAGCTCCAGGTGGTGCCTAAAGATGCCAAACCGATTACGAAATGGGACGACCCGGACGAAGCCTTTCTGAATGTGGTGCAGGGCATCCGCCGAGCCGTCGAGTCCTTGCAGGCAAAAAAGTAAATGGGGCAACGGACAATCCATCTCCCCCATCCGTTGCCCCCAACCCATCCACCGCTCAGCTGAGCAACGCCGAAGCCCATCCACCCACTCACTCACCCACCCCTCAATTCTCCTCCTACAACCCAGCGACCTTTGCCGGACGGGAAGCAGAGACAGCAACACTGGTAGAACGCCTCCAGCAAGGGGGACGCATCATCGCCATTGTTGGCATGACAGGCATCGGCAAAACCGCCCTGGCAGAAAAGGTTGTCGCCACGCTGATGGATAGCCCTCACCCTAAATCCCTCTCCCCCTCCGGCTCTGCTCAGAAGGAGAGGGACTTCAATCCGGCTCCCCTTCTCCCTGGGGAGAAGGGGCTGGGGGATGAGGGCTACGGGGCTCCCCTTCTCCCTGGGGCTATCCATTACGCAAAAGTCGGCAGGATGCTTGCAGGATTCATGTTTTAGGAGCCAGTTGCGCTCCTTCGAGTAAATGGTGGAGTACACCAATCCCTCGCCACAGGGTCTTTAGCCCAGGTT
>Ga0081526_100075_pt1 | contig 76529 bp, 58 predicted proteins | sample HotLakmasection2_FD_70991 | JGI IMG/M metagenome (GOLD analysis project Ga0081526, IMG submission 70991) | Hypersaline microbial mat communities from Hot Lake, Washington, USA - Section #2 (SPADES assembly) (version 2) | ecosystem: Environmental > Aquatic > Non-marine Saline and Alkaline >... | reverse complement strand
TCTTCCTCTCTTCCTCTCTTCCTCTCTTCCTCTCTTCCTCTCTTCCTCTCTTCCTCTCTTCCTCTCTTCCTCTCTTCCTCTCTTCCTCTCTTCCTCTCTTCCTCTCTTCCTCTCTTCCTCTCTTCCTCTCTCAATCACCCACAACTTGCCGCTTAATCAACTCAAACACTGCCCTAATCCCCATGGCTTCTCCCCCCTCAGGTCGTCCGGGTAGGGTACGGATGTTATAGGCCATTAAGTCAATGTGAATCCAGGGAATGTCAGGACGAGTAAATTCCTGCAGAAACAGGGCAGCGGTGATAGACCCTCCGTAGGAATTGCTGGCAATGTTAGACAGGTCGGCCACTTTGCTCTCCAGCATGGCCCGGTAGGGTTGGTGCAGGGGCATGTGCCAGAGGGGATCATCCACCTCCAGGCCACAGGCAAGAAGGGTTTCGGCTACTTCGGGAGGATTGGTAAAGCAGGCAGGCAGTTCGGTACCCAGGGCGATGCGGGCGGCTCCGGTGAGGGTGGCAAAATCGACTACCAGTTCGGGTTCCGGTTCTTCGCTGACGGCTTCCCAAAGGGCATCCGCCAGAATTAAACGTCCTTCGGCGTCAGTGTTGCCCACTTCCACGGTCAGCCCCCGCCGGGAGGGCAGCACATCTAGAGGATGGACGGAATTACTGGAGATGCTGTTTTCTACTGCTGGCACCAGCACCCGCAGCCGCACTGGCAACTGTAGGCCCATGATCATCTCGGCCAGGCCCAGCACGTTGGCGGCACCGCCCATGTCTTTTTTCATCAGCTTCATGCCGGCAGCATTTTTAATGTTAAGGCCGCCAGAGTCGAAACAGACCCCCTTGCCTACCAGGGTAACTTTGGGGGCATCGGGGTTGCCCCAGCGCAGGTCAATCAGTCGGGGCGGCTGGGCACAGGCTCGACCCACCGCATGAACCAGAGGATAGTCTTGCTGCAGTAGATCATCACCACGAATGACGGTGAGGTCGGCGGCGTGGGCATCGGCCAGGGTTTGGGCGGCGGCTTCAAGCTGCTCTGGCCCCATGTCGCCAGCGGGGGTATTGACCAGGTCGCGGGTGAGAAAGGTGCCTGCGATCGCGCTTTCCACATAGGCTCTATCTGCCCCTTCAGGCTTCATCAGTGCCGCTCCAGGGGGTGAATCCTGCCGCTTGTACTTGGCGAAGCGATATTCCCCCAGTCGCCACCCCAACCATAGTTTGGTGGCCATAGCTGCAGGCCAGTCATCCGCCAGGTGATACTGCTGCGCTGGTAATGCTTGGGGTAGCTGGCCCAGGGTCCAGGTATCCACCGGGTCGGGTTTACCCACCAGAACTTTGGCAATGCTGTCTTTTTCTCCTGGAATCAGACAAAAACTATTGGCTTCCCCTGTAAACCCGTTAGCGCTGAGCCAGGTTTGAGATTCGCTGTGGTGATGCAGGTCAGCTTCGTTTACCAGGTAAATGGGGATAGATGATGACAATGTATAGTCCTCCGACTCGGCAATATTACCCCAGCCTGTAAACCCTGATGGCGGCTGGGCTAAATAGCAGCTTAATACAACTTTTAGATTAAACAGATAGAAAGATAGAGGGAACGGTAATGAACCCATCCCCTTACATTGCGACCTCAGCTGGTCAACACCGTTTCCCAATAGCGGTAGCTGGCATAGGCCATGGTTAGCACCCCGGCAGCAATGGCAGATTCATCCACCTCAAACTTGGGGTGATGCAGGGGATAGTTCACCGCCCGGTCATGAAAGCCCACCCCCAGTCGAAACATGGTGCCGGGGGCATGTTCAAGGTATAGGGAAAAGTCTTCTGCCCCCAGGGAAGGTTCGTGAATTAGCTCAATGTGGTCACTACCCAGGGCCTCTGTGGCGCAGTTAGCCGTCAGTTCGGTCAGAACCAGATCATTTAAAACTGAGGGCACCCCCCGCCGGTAGTTAATGTCAAACTTAGCGCCATAGGGTTGGCATACCCCTGCCACAATGTTCTCAATCCACTGGGGCAAGTGGGTGCGGGTGTCGGGGTGCAGAGACCGCACCGTACCCAAAAGCTGTACTGAATCGGCAATGACATTGGGAGCCCGACCTCCCGAAATTTGCCCGATTGTCAGCACCACAGGATGCAGGGGATTTTGGGTGCGGCTGATGGACTGCTGCAGGGTCGTAATCACCTGAGAGGCAATCCAAATGGCATCTACCGCTTCGTGGGGGCGAGCCCCATGGCCCGACTCACCGATAATCGTAATTTCAATGTCATCTGCTGCCGCTGTCAGGGCACCGTAGCGAATGCCCACGGTCCTGGCTGGAATGGATGGATAGGTATGGACACTCAATATGCCCGATACCCCTGCCATTACCCCGTCTTCAATCATCCAGCGGGCACCCTGGGCCGTTTCTTCCGCCGGTTGAAACAGAAAGCGGATGTTGCCGGGAAGAGAATCCTTAATTTGGGCCAGCACCATCGCCGTTCCCAGCCCAATGGTGGTGTGCACATCGTGACCACAGGCATGCATAATACCGAGCTGGCGAGAGGCAAACTCCAGCTCGGTACGCTCGGCAATGGGTAGGGCGTCCATATCGGTGCGAATGGCCAGCAACCTTGGCTCGCCCTGGCCTTCGAGCTCTGCGACCACGCCGGTTTTTCCCACCAGTTCCTGGACATGGAGCCCACAGGAAGACAACACCCCCGCCACATAGGCTGCTGTTTTATACTCCTGGCCGCTCAGTTCAGGATGACTGTGGAGATGGCGACGAATTTCAATCAGCCGGGGGGTAATCGTTTCAACGATGGATTTAATGGTACTCAGCATGAAGGCTCTAAAAGATAGGCGTCTTGCCCGTAGGGAAGATTGCCGTCAGGAAACAGCTTCACTCTATCCTAAGCAGATATGGGAGTCTGTGCAGAAAATGCCCACTCCTGGCTGTTTTCCTGGCTGTTTTCCTGGCTGTTCTAATGGAAGGCCATTGCCCCTGTCCAAAGGCCGTCGGGCAACCATTCTCCCCCCATGGCAGCGACCTTTTCCGGCGTCATGACATAGGCCCAGGCTGCTGCCAGGCGAACTTGCTCAAGGCTGTAAATAGGCAGGCGAATACGCAGGTAGTCACTCTCTTCAGGACGATCGGGGTAATAGCCCTCCAGCTTATCCATTTGGTCAAACACCTGGTCAGAATTAAACGTCATCAGCACTCCTTTGACCCAACCCTTTTCCAGGGTCATGGCCGGGTAGCCCACGGGCAAGTGGTAAATTCTGCCCGGAGTGAGGACGTTCTGCTGGGTGACCAGGTAGGGTGCGCAATAGTGCTCAAAGGAGCGTTCTCCTGGTTTCAAAGTGCCGTAGACAAACACTTGCAATGATTGGTCCAAAGCCCTCATTCTCCATCGCGAAAAAGACTATGATGGACCATCTTCTGGCCCCTTGTATAGTCAGTAATATTAAGGAGAATCCTTGAAAAGAAAATACCACCGAGTAGGGGTGCAGGGCCTGCGCCCTTTGGCAGGGCCTCACAAAACAGGTAATTTTGTTTCAGGAGATCTCCTAAGGAATGGGAATTCAATAACGTGGGATAGCCGTCTCGGCTGTCCAAGAGCAGGCAGGATACCTGCCCTACAAAAATTGGATGTTATAAAATCCTCATTCCTAATTGCCCTGGGTTTCAGCAATTGCGACCGCTGCCGCTGGGGCCATGACGGTTTGGGCGGTAGCGAGATGGTCTTGTAACTTTGCTTTAGGCAGGGGGCCAGCAAGATGGTCCCAGGGAAGCACCTGATCCAGCGGCCAGTCTTCGTGAACGTAATAGTCTAATGGCGGCAGTTGCCCCTTTAAAGCCTTAAACGCCCGCTTATAGCTGCCTAAAGAATCGCCGTAGTGCCTTGTATGCTCCAGCAGGGTTGCAAGACGCCGATCTCCTCGGGAGATCAGAGCTTGAATCACAGACCAGTTATAGCTTTCGGGACGAAAATCAATCCCCTTGGGGCGCAGTTGTTTTTGCAACTGTTTCAATCGCTGATCTGCCTTGGGGTTAACTCCATACCACTGGAAAGGGGTGTGGGCTTTGGGCACAAAGGTGCTGCACCCGAGGGTGAGCCGGAGGCCAGGGGCCGCCTTTTTAAGCTGTGCCATCATGTCAACGGTAGCGTCCAGATCTGCCGCGGTTTCTCCAGGTACCCCGGCCATGCCGTAGAGTTTCAGGGCGCTGAGCCCCCCTGCCTTGGCATTGATGGCCGCTTGAATGATCTCGTCGGTAGTCAGTTTTTTATTGACGATTTGTCGCATTCGCTCTGACCCACTCTCCACCGCAATGGTGATGGATCGAGTCCCATGGCGAGTTAGCGTTTCTGCTAGTTTGGCGTTTACCGTATTGGTCCGCACCGAGGCAATGCTCAGGCGAATATCGTCAAATTGGGGGTGGTTGAGGTGATCCAGCAGGGCGTCGAATTCCGGATGCTGGGTTACAGATGCGCCTAAAAGGCCAATGCGGTCAGTCACCTTCAGCCCCCGTTCAATCGCTGGAAGCAAAGACTGCTCCAGGTTGGCGGTGCGAAACGGCAGGGTCAGGTAGCTGGCCAGACAAAATCGACACATTTCCGGGCAGCTACGGACTACCTCCACCATATAAATGTTTTCCCAGGCAGCTCGTTCTGTGACAACGGTGGACACAGACAGGGTATTGCCCCGATAGGTCTGCTTGTGCACAACGGCAGGCACATCCCCGTCGGTGGGTTCAATCTTCTCAATTTGCCCTTCCGGACCGGCGTAGGTGACGTGATACAGGGAAGGCACATAAACCCCCGGCACCTGGGCCAGAGCCTTCAGCCGGGTAGCTCGGTCGGCGGAGGCTACTTGTCTTGCACAGTCTACAAAGTCATCTAGGAGATGTTCGCCATCCCCTAGCAGAATGACATCAAAAAAGTCGGCAAAGGGCTCTGGGTTCGCGGTGAGTACCGGGCCGCCGCCAAACACTAGCGGGTGCTCGTTCTGTCGGTCAGCCGCCCGGCGGGGGATATCCAGCGATTCGAGCAGGGTGAGCAGGTTGCGGTAGTCTAACTCCCACGATAGAGAAAATCCCAGCAGGTCAGAACGAGTTGGCAGGGGTTCGTGGCAATCGGTAAATAGTCTTGCCACATCCACATCGGCACGGCGGGCCAGGGTCGCCCACACTACCTGATAGCCCAAACTGGTAATGCCAACGCTGTATTCATTAGGAAACGCAAAGATGACCGATAGGGCATCGCCATTGGGGACCGCTGGCTCGAACAGCAGCGTTTCATCTGTAAAGGGAGTATGAACCACAACCTAAGTAATCACCAGGAAAATCAACTGAATCTGCACCTTTACCAGGGTAGCGAGAAATGCCCTCTGCCTGGGCTTTGGGCGAAGATTAGGCAGAATTACCTTGAGCACAACAGTCAAGAAGACTAATAGATGGCGTGTTTGTACGGTGGTAAAGCCTAAAACTATGAACTTAGGATGAAGACAGGCTGAATCTCAGATCGAGTCCTGTACGAACCAATGGTCAGCTATTTTAGCTTAACCCTTCGGCAGCGAGACTGAGTTTAGATCAGCGCCCCCGGTTCCTGTCCCCATTGTGCCCCTCGCAGAAACCCTCGGAATTCTAAGCATGGTGCAGACCCTCCTGTCCAATCGTTAGGATCGCTAGCTTGAAGCGATTGTTCGCCATGACCCACCAACCATACTCGGCTTATCCTTCCCCCATCCATGATTCTGTCGGCAATACCCTGACATCATTAGCAGATTGGGAGATACCCGGCGATACGGCCATGAATTACCACCACCAGCAGTTCCTGGCTGCTGAAGCCCCCCAATGGTTGCGACAGGGGCTGGCCCATCTCCGTCAGGGACAATACAACTCAGCCCTGGCACTGCTGCAACAGGCCCTAGAAGCCTATCGCAGCCTGGCCGACCAAGAGCGGGAAGCCAAAGTTCTGTTGATTTTGGCCACTTTGTATTACCGCGTGGCCGACTACCTCTGGGCCACTGACTATGGTCGGCAATGTCTCAAGGTAGCCCAGACAATTCAACACACCGAGCTGACCCAGCGCTCCCTAGAGCATTTGGGTAATAGCTACCGCCATTTGAAAGACTATACAAAAGCCCTGGAATACATGGGCAAAAGTCTGGCCCTGGCCAAAACCACTGGAGATCGCCACGGCGAGATGCGGTCCCTCAACAACCTGGCTATGGTCTACCGTGCTAAAGGACTATCTCGACAGGCCGCTACCCTTTACGAAGCCGCCGTCATTCTGGCAAAACAGCTTGGGGACTCCCTTGTTTACTTACAGATTTTGCAAAATTTAGGCAACACTTACCTTGCCCTTCGAGACTATAGCCAGGGCATTGAATGCTTTGATACCTTCCTGGCCCTCAGCGGTAGCGGTAGACAAGGCAGTGTAGATAACCACACCCTGCGCCGAGTCTTACAGCAACTCACCACTGCCAGTCTGGAAATGGGAGACTACCCAAAAGCGATCAAATACCTGAAACGCCACCTGATTCTGGCCCAAAAATTTGGGGATTCCTCCGGCCAAACCGCTATCATGGCTGATTTGAAGGCGGTTTATCGAGCTACCCTGACCCAGCAGAACCTCTAACCCTCGCGTCAGGTTGGTTTGCTGGCTCTAACCCCAGGCAAAATAGGGCGCTCCGGGCATAGACGTGAAGTTTTATCTGTAGAAAGGCTTTTCAGACTTCGCTAGGCTTAAGTTGAATAGTTGAACCAGCCAGCGCCAGATGCAGGGGGCTCCCCATCTCTCGGTGCTGGTATGGATATTAACCGTAGCCTTACTTTCCACAGCACGTTCTCAAGCATGACCCTTGAATCAGATCCTCAGCCATCCTGGCAACCGCTCAAGCGTATTTTCCTTGTTCTGGTTACCGCCCTAGTGGGGTTAGTCGTCATTCAATCCTTAGTGAACAGTTGGAATGAGCCCCAGGTGGCGAACCAACTTCAGCTTTATCAAACTGACCTACTGCTAGAGAGCACCGCCTGGCAAGGAGAAGGTATTCCGGGCGATCAGTGGCAAGTTGTGCGGGAGGGGTTGCTGGGTAAAGATCCGCTGGCGACCGCTAAAGAGCAGTACCAAACTGTTCGGCAGGATGCCGTCGATAATCTTGCCGAATGGTCTACGCCGACTCCAGATGCCTCCTCCTCTCAAACCCCAAGCCCCCTGGTAGAAAGTACGCGAGCAGGCAAGCCTCTGTCTCGACGATTACAGACTGCACTGGATCAACAGCAAACCCTCATCCACGAACTCGACATTCGGCTGGGGCTGATTGAAATCCATCAGGGAGATACCGCCGCCGCCATTGACCGCTGGCAACAGGTGCGCAACGCCGAAACAACTCCTGCGCCGCTGATTCGTACCGCCGATACTCTGATTACCCTCTGGCGCGATCAGCAAGCCGGTCCAGACTACGAAACCTGGCTCAAGCAAACCCTCGATGGTTGGTTTCAGTACCGGGCTTTAGACCAGCTATACCAGGTAGAATCTCGCCCCGAAGCCCGTCTGCAGCTGCAAAATCAGGAGCAGAACCAGGCCGAGCAAAAGCTGGTGAAACTGGCCCTGGTCGGGACTCTTCCAGCGATTGGAGCCTTGATCGGCACCGGACTCATGCTGGGGCTATTGATTCAGTGGGTCAATAAAGGACGCCAGTCATTGATGATGCAAAATGCTGGCACTGGCTGGGAGATTCCCTGGACCGGAGAAACCGTCTGGCAGGTGCTGGTGGTAGGATTCTTTTTCGTCGGGCAGGTGCTCTTGCCGCTGCTGTTGGGGAGTCTAGGACTGGGATTTGCCAACCTCAGTAGTCGGGGGCGGGCAATTTATTCCCTGGTGTATTACCTGTTAATGGCCTCGGGCGGTATCGGAGTGCTGTGGTGGTCTATTCGAAAATTTAAGCCCATCCCTGAGGGCATGTTTCGCCTTAAACTCACGGGGCGGGGGCTACTTTGGGGCGTTGGCGGTTATTTTGTCGCCCTCCCTCTAATGCTGATGATCTCTTTACTCAATCAACAAATTTGGCAGGGGCAGGGGGGGAGTAATCCGCTATTACAAACGGTGCTAGAAGAACAAGATCCGGTAGCCCTGATGGTCTTCTTCCTGACCGCAGCGGTCGCCGCTCCCCTGTTTGAGGAACTCTTGTTTAGGGGATTTTTGCTGCCTTCCCTGACTAAATATTTGCCAGTTTGGGGCGCAATTGTGCTCAGCAGCTTTATCTTTGCTGCTGCCCATTTGAGTCTGTCGGAGGTGCTACCCCTGACCTTACTGGGCATGATTTTAGGATTGGTTTACACCCGTTCTCGTAATCTGTTGTCACCAATGGTGTTACACAGCGCCTGGAACAGCGTGACCATGCTGGGCTTATTTATTTTGGGGAGTTAAGAAAATCCTACTTTGTGCAAGGCAACACTCATCAGCATAAGCACAGAGTCTACAACTGCAGTCGCTCTTAACGGGTGACAACATCACTAGAACACTTGCTGCATCAGGGATAGGATTTGCATGCCACGTTGAAAATGGAGGCGCTTACGGGGCTTGAGGGCCATTAATAGCAGCGCCCAATCAGCCCATAATTCCATCCCATGTGTCCACCGTTGACCCTACAGATTCAAGCGTTAATGTCACCCAGCGAAACCAGCAAAACCTGTTGCAGGTTAAGATATCAGGGTTGATGCCTGAAGGTTAATGCTTCGACTGTGACGCCAGCGGATATGGCTATAGATAATGGCGTCATTCCCGTTATCGATACAGTCTTTATGCCGGTATAAGGTCTCAGCTGAGGAGAGACCTCAGTTGAGACGTTTTAATCGTGGCTGAATTTTTCACAACCTTTTGCTGGGCTATCAAACAATGTCATTCTAATTAACCCAAATTTGAGAACTCGAAATTGAAAAATCAAACTTTACTGAATAGCAAGCTACTATCCCCAATCGCTGCAGTAGTATTACTTCTATTTATTGGGATTAACTGTTTTACGATTCTAAATCCTGGGCAGGCAGGTGTGATAAGTGTATTAGGGAAAGCTAGAGATGGCGTACTGCTGGAAGGTATTCATTTCAAGCCGCCATTAATATCTATAGTGGATATATATGACCTGACGGTGCAAAAATTTGAAGTTCCAGCCCAAAGTTCTACTAAGGATCTACAGGATTTAACGGCTCGATTTGCGATTAATTTTCGTCTTGACCCCCTCGGCGTCGTTGAAATTCGTCGCACACAGGGTACCTTGGCTAATATCGTGTCCAAAATTATTGCCCCACAAACCCAAGAGTCATTCAAGATTGCTGCTGCCCGAAGAACCGTTGAAGAGGCAATTACAAAAAGAAATGAACTCAAACAAGATTTTGACGAAGCCCTTAGCCAGCGCTTAGATAAATATGGAATTCTGGTTTTAGATACCAGCGTAGTTGACTTGGACTTTTCCCCTGAATTTGCTAAGGCTGTTGAGGAAAAGCAAATTGCAGAGCAGAGGGCCAAAAGAGCGGTTTATATCGCTCAAGAAGCCGAGCAAGAAGCCCAGGCTGATATTAACCGAGCTATGGGTAAGGCAGAAGCTCAAAGATTACTGGCTGAAACGTTGAAAGCCGAAGGTGGGCAATTAGTGCTGCAAAAAGAGGCCATTCAAGCGTGGAAAGAAGGCGGATCTCAAATGCCTAATGTCCTGGTTATGGGAGGAAATGGTCAAGCTGGTATGCCTTTCTTATTTAATTTGGGTGATGTTCAATAGCTGTAGTGACCTGAAAACAGGTCCATCGCCGCTACGCTGGCATTCCTATTCTTCCAGGTCATAAGTTATGTAACTTGTCTTGCTCCCTGGCCCCTTTGCTCCCCTGCTCGCAAAAACATGAAGGGCACATGGCCAATCGACAGCGCTATCACCCTGGAGATTTAGCAGGCGTTAATTCATGCGGCGGTAGAGCTTCTAGCCGATGCCGACGTTAGCAGTCTCTCTTTACGTCAGGTGGTTCGTCGGGTTGGGGTTTCCCACACTGCGCCTGATCGCCACTTTGACGATAAAGATGCCCTGCTGGCGGTCGTGGCAGAGGAAGGCTTCAAGACCTTTACCCAGTACCTGCAAACTGCGGTAGATGCTGCTGTGGATGATCCTATCCAGCAGTTCCTGGGCTGTGGTCGGGCCTAGGTGCGCTATGCCCTGGCTCTATTGCTATTGGCCGGGCGGTTGGGGCTACAAACTGAGGACGCCATCGATAGCGTTGTAGAGGCCCTGGGGCAGATTATGCCGCAGGGGGTAGCCACGGCGGACGGGGGCCATGGCGCAGAGCTAACAGGTGATACATTACGACCCCGGTCATAGCAGCAGAAATACCCCAAATTATCGCGATTGCCACAGAGCTACTCAACACCAATCCTGTGGTCGTATGCCCAATAGCAGTGGTAACGTAGCCCAAAATAGACCAACCCAGTCCCCAACTAACTGCACCACTGATAACTTTGATGAAAACCCACCAGGCCATGCCAGGAATTTGAGTGTAAAACACCAGCCCCTGAATGCCACCAATGATCAACCCCCCAAAAGCGCCGCTGGCAATGAGACTAGTGTGAAACGCAATGTAAGGTCGCACCATGCTGCTGAGGACAAGACCTAACGTAGTGGCCAGGGTCCAGCGTATGGTTCCTGAAGCTCCCAGTCGTAGTAACATTCCTTGAAGGGCACCAACGAATAAGCCTAGCAAATAGGGAGTCAAGATTTTTTGATCGTTTCTAATGGCCAGCATTCCCAAGCCACAGCCCAGTATTGTAAAGCCCACCCAGAGCAGCCAAAACTTCCAGGCCCTGTGGGGAGGGTAGCTAGCGGCGAGAAAAAGGGGACGATTTAGGCTTGAGAAATTCATGCTGGTGACACATAAAGGAAGTTGGGCTGAGTCCTGGCCTTCAAAAATATGGCGTTTACAGCCCTTGATCTTAGACTAGTGGGCATCTTGTCGAGGGGTATGGGTCTACGGGATGAACGAACTTTACTCCTTTCAGCCAGGGGTGGAGATATCAGAAAAATCCTAACCTACCCCTTAGACGAAGTTTGGCTTACCACAAACGGTCTGATGGGCCATGATAAGCTCCTGTGCAACAGTAGTCTTCAACCAGTTCCCCGATGAGAACAATCAATGCTAGAATAACTGAGCTTAAGGGCACGTAGCTCAGTTGGATAGAGCACCAGGTTCCGGTCCTGGGTGTCGGGGGTTCGAATCCCTCCGTGCTCGTCTTTACCCCAAACAGCCTGCTTTCGACAATTCGAAAGCAGGCTGTTTGTATGTTTTGCAGATTATGTCCTAACGTTAGCTAGACTTCACCATAGTTCTCGTCGGCAATTTTGCCCCGAAATACGATGTAGTTGTAGATGTTGTAGAACAGCAAAATTGGAATCAAGAACCCAATAAACGTGAGCATAAACACCAGAGAACTGGGGGCCGCTGCGGCCTCGTAAATGGTGACACTGGGGGGAATGATTTGTGGGAAAATCACAAACCCCAGGCCGATAAATGACAGGGCAAACAGCATAAAGGTCCAGATGATCGGGGTATTTTCTTCTTCTCGGTAGAGGCTGCGGAGCAGTAGCCCTACCAGCACTGACCCCAGGATAGGAATAATGCCAAAGATATAGAGCAGGGGAGGTTCCAGCAGGTGTTCCCGCAGTTGTTCTGAAAATACCGGGGTCGAAACGGTAATGAACACCGCCCCGGCCAGGGTAGTCCAGGCGGCGAGTTTGGCAGTTTTGTAGTGGGTGGCCTGCAGCTCCCCGGTCGTTTTCAGGATGAGATAGGTCGAGCCGACCAGAACATAGGCCTGGATTAGCGTCAAAGCCACCACCACCGAGCGCCAGGTCAGCCAGTCAAAAATACCTCCGGCGAAATGACCGTCAGCATCCACCGTTATGCCTTCAAACACGCTGCCCAGGGCAAAACCCTGGCCCAGGGCCGCCAGAAAGCTACCCACCCCAAAGGTGATGTTCCAGACCAGCTTGTTGTCGGCATTTTCTCGAAACTCGAAAGATACGGCCCGCAAAATCAGGCCTACCACCATGACTACGGCGGGCAGATAGAGGGCATTGAGAATGGTGGCATAGGCCAGGGGAAAGGCCCCGAACAGCGAGCCGCCCATGAGTACCAGCCAGGTTTCGTTGGCATCCCAAACGTTGCCCAGGCTGGTCATTAGAATGCCACGCCGTTCTTCGCTGCCGGAGGTGAGGGAAAGAATGCCAACCCCCAGGTCAAAGCCATCTAGCAGCACGTAAAGGAACAAAAACAGGCCCAAGATAAAGAACCAGACCTGGGGTAGAAATTTCGCTAAGGGGTCAAGTGATGTCTCCATGGCAGTCTCCTATTGCTGGGCTTCGGCGGGGCGGCTGTCGGGTTCGTGCTGGGCTTTCACCAGGCGAGGCAGTTGCACGGTCGGTTCTGGTAAATCCACATTTGGCCCTTTGCGGATGATCCGGCTACCGAAGAACAGCATTGCCACAAACAGTACTGAGTACATCAACATCAGCCCAGAAAAGGAAAATAGAATTTCTCCGGGGGGCAGGTTCGAGGCAGACTCTACCGTGCGTAATTCCCCGTAGACAATCCAGGGTTGACGACCTACGCAGCGGACGATCCAGCCAGCTTCTACCGCAATGTAGCCGAGGGGTGCTGAGAAAATCCAGGCTCGCAGCAGCCACTTGTTGTTAGTAATTTCAGACTCTACCAGGTTGCCCCGCAGCCACTGGAAGGCCGTAAATACCGCCAGTGCCGCCAGAAACATGCCGATGGCAATCATAGTGCGGAAGGAGTAATACACCAGGCCGACCATGTGAGGCCGATCTTCCGGTGCCCATTCCTTGAGGCCCAGCACCGGCTCGGTGAGTTTTGGTTTCAGTTCCAGCAGGTAGCTTAAGGCACCGGGGACTTTAATTTCAAAGTCGTTTTTCTCGGCCTTGTCGTTGGGCAGGGCCAGCAGGCTCCAGTCAGCGCGGGCTTCAGCCGGGACGGTTTCCCACTGGGCTTCCATGGCGGCGAGTTTGGTGGGCTGGTAGTGGTAGACCTGTTCGGCACTGAGGTGGCCAATGAATACCTGCAGGGGAGCCACCACCAGCAGGGTTGCTAACGCTACTTTGAGCGACTTGCTGAACAAATTGGGATTGCGCTTGTTGATTAAAAACCAGGCGCTAATGCCGCCAATCACAAACAGCGAGGTCTCGAAGGTGGCAAAGAACATGTGCAGAAAGCTATTCACCATAAAGGGGTTGGCGATGGCCTTAAAGTAGTCCTGCACGACAAACTTGCCATCCACAAAAATGCCCCCTGCCGGGGTTTGCAGCCAGGAGTTGGCAGACAAAATCCAAAAGGTGGAGAGGTTTGCCCCAAAGGCCACCAAAATGGTCGCCAGGTAGTGAATCGGCGGGGGCACCCGGTTCCAGCCGAACAGCATAATGCCCAGAAAACTGGCCTCTAGCATAAACGCCATGGTGCCTTCAAAGCCCAGCACGGTGCCGAAAAAGTCACCTACAGATTCGGAAAAGGGGGCCCAGTTGAGACCAAACTGGAAGGCCATGGGCAGCCCGGTCGCGACCCCAATACCAAAGTTGAGGACGTACAGCTTTGACCAAAACCGGGCGTGGTGATAGTAGTCAATGTTGCGTGTCTTCAGCCACAACCCTTCAATCACAATGAGATAAATGGCCATGCCCGTGGTGAGCACTGGCCACAGCATATGAAAAATAGCGGTCATGGCGAACTGCATTCGCGACAACGCCACCGGATCTGAAAAAAAAGATGCCACGTAAGGTAAACCTGAATTCATATTTGAGAGGAATTGCTTGAATGAAAATTAAGGCTGAGGATGCCGATCAGAATGGGCGTCCTCGCCTTTGGTGTAGCAACAGTGGATTCATAAAAGCAAGGGCTGCAGATGACAAATCGCAGAATTACAGGTTTGCTTAATGGACTGTCAGCATTAAGCGTGGGCGTTGAACCGCTCGACTCGATTGCGCCCTTTAGACTTTGCCTGATAGAGAGCTTGGTCAGCCCGTCGTAAGACTCCATCTATAGACTCACCCACCAGGGCTTCGGCAACCCCGATACTAATGGTCATGCAGATGTAGTCTGACTGCACGGGCATTTTAATTTCGGCGACCCGCTGCCGCAGACGTTCAGCGACCGATACAGCCGCGGTCAAAGTCGCATTCACCAGCAGCAGGGCAAATTCTTCTCCCCCCAGGCGACCGAGAATGTCATCATCCCGCAGAATGTTAGAGCAGATGGCAGCCACCTGCTGAAGCGCCTCATCGCCACTGGCGTGACCAAACTGGTCATTGATTGCTTTGAAATGGTCGATATCCAGCATCAGGACGGAAAAAGGATGGTGGCGCAAATCTAGCTGGTGGATGGCTTTTTCGGCCAGGTCAAAAAAGTATCGGCGATTGTAAACCCCGGTCAGGGGATCGGTACTGGCCAGATGGCGCAGGGTGGACTCCCGTTCAATTTGGGCCGAAATATCGCTAAAAGAGAGTAGCACGCAGGACTGGTTGGCATAGGTCAGCGACAACCCGGAAATTAGGGACCAGAACACGGAGTGATCAACCCGGCGCAGACCGGCCTCAAAGTTGGCCACTCTGCCCTTCAGCTGCACCTGACGAAAAAATTGTTCGCGATCGCTTAAGTTATCCCAAAACTCTGCCTCTTGATAGCTGCCGGCCTCCTGCAGGGTAAAGCCAAATAGCTCGGCGGCTCGTTCGTTGATAAACAAAATTTGCCCCTGCACTACGGTGCTAATGACCACAGGAAAAACTGGGGAATTGAGAATTTGCAGCAACCGCTCTCGACTGGTTTGCAGTTCAGTCTTAATCTGGTTCATTTTTTTGAGCACCAGATTGTAGTGGTCGGCGATGGGGCTCACATCTGTTTCGGGCTCGACCACCACTGGTTTGGTGAAATCTCCCATCATGTAGTGCAGGTTCATGCTGGTCAGTAAATCCTGGGTGGCGGTACTGGCCCCATGTTCGGCAATGTTCAACCCCATTTGTTCCTGCTCGGGGGTAACCCGCAGGGGATAGAAGCGGTTCACCAGGCGCAGCGACGCAAAGCTGATGGGAAAGGCATACAGCCCGGTGGCTACAATCCCCAAACTTTGCACCCCAAATTTTTGCCAGAAGCTGTACTCCGGTGCCCACAGGGTGGGTTCACTGAACAGGGCCACCGCCAGAGTGCCCCAAACACCGCAAACCAGGTGAGCCGGAACTACCCCCACCGCATCATCAATTTTGTACCGTTTCATTTGTCGGGTTGCCAGGGTACATAGAGTTCCCCCCACCAGGCCGGTGACAGCCGCCCCCAGGGGCAGCATGACGTCGCACCCGGCGGTAATGGCCACCAGCCCCCCAACCACGCCATTCATCACCAGGGGAACCTTGGGCCGCTTGTCCAGAACCCAGGTGGTCAGCAGAGCCGCCAGCCCCCCCGTAGCTCCCCCCTGGGCGGTGATGACGAGAATGCGAGGCACCTCATCGGTAAAGGCCAGGGTGCTGCCGCCGTTAAAGCCAAACCACCCGAACCACAGCAGAAACACGCCCAGTACGGCAATGGGCTGATTATGTCCCTCAATGCCTCTGGAGCCGGGTCTAAACTGGCCCAATCGAGGCCCAATGATCAGAATTGCTGCCAGGGCCATCCAGGCCCCGACAGAGTGGACCACAGTGGAACCGGCAAAGTCATGAAACTGAAGCCGATAGAGCCAGCCAGGGGCATGACCAAACCAGAGCCCCCCCCAGGCCCAGTGCCCGGTGACGGGGTAAATTACGGATGAGACAATGACTGAGGTAATAAAGTACCCCAGAAAGGTCATTCTCTCGGCCACAGCGCCAGACACAATGGTGGTGGCGGTGCCGCAGAAGGTTAACTGAAAAAGGAAAAAGGCATAATCCTGCCCGGTCCAGGTGGTGGAGTCTGGAATTACGGTGCCCAGTACCCCTCCAAGGGACTCACCAAACATCAGTTGGAAACCAATTAACCCGAAAATGCAGCAAGAGATACAAAAATCTACTAAATTTTTGATAGCTACATTAATGCTGTTTTTTGCCCGCACCAGGCCGCTTTCTAAACAGCAAAATCCCGCCTGCATGGTGCTGACTAAAATAGCACAAAGAATGATCCAAACAATGTTAAGTGAGTCTGACATTGGTAAACAGACGGCGGCTGAGTAGAGTTGGATCAACGGCACCCAAGGGCGGGCGTGGTAGAGCTGCCCATCCCTACGTAACATTGTTCCCTAAAATTATTACAGGGAAACGATAAAAACTCTTGGAGAGGAAAGTTGTATCGAAAGAGTCTAGAATTTGCTGCCTCTGCTGTGCCTCTGGGGATAATTTGTCGAGGTAAGTGGCTAATCTGGGGCCAGAGTAGGTGATTTTTGCTTTCTTTAAAGACTTGAAGTAAACCCTTGAAGTTCTGAAAAACCGGTTAAGGTAGGGTGACCCGACGGTAATTTCCCTATGTTCTAGGGCTGGCTGAACCAGCCGGGGTGTTCGAGCAATTGCAGAGAGGCTTCGGCAGAGAGGGGCCGGGAGAACAAGAACCCCTGGCCAAGACTGTAACCGCTGTTCAATAAAAACGTCAGTTGCTGCTCACTTTCAATGCCTTCGGCAATGAGTTCCAGGTTAAGCACCTGGGCCAGAGCCGCAATGCCGGTAGTAATGCGCATCAAATTTTCGTCGGTATCCAGGGCGTTGACGAAGGCTCGATCAATCTTAACCAATCTTAACGGTGGTAATGGGCAGCTGGTGCAGGCAGGCGAGGGAAGAATAGCCGGTGCCAAAATCATCCAGGGCAATACCCATACCCAGATCTCTCAGGTGGTGGAGGTTGGGCAAAATCAGTCCGCTGGTGTCGATTAGAAAGTCTTCGGTGATTTCCACCGCAAGCTGCTGGGGGCAAATGGCAGGGTACTGCCGCAGGACCTGACGACAATGATGCACCAGGTCGGGTTTGGCCAGAGATTCGGGCGAGAGGTTGATACTTAACCGCAGCCCAGGCCCAAGGTCGGGAAACTGCTGTATCCAATGCTGAAGCTGCTGACAGGCCTGCTCCAGCACCCAGATTTCCACATCAAACATAAAATGGGCGCTGTGCAAAACATCCATAAACGCCCCCGGACTCAGCAGATCACCGTTGGGATGTTGCCAGCGTAACAGGGCCTCAAATCCTTTCAGGTGCTGGCTGTGCAACTCGACGATGGGCTGGTAGTACAGCATAAACTGCTGCTGGCTCAGGGCCGCTTTGAGGTTGGCCTTAAGTTCGATGCGGGCGACGTCTTGCGATCTCATCTGCGGCTCAAACACCTCGACCCGTCCTGCCCCCTGACCCTTAGCCCGGTACATGGCAATGTCGGCATTTTCTAACAGGGTGGTGTCTTCGGCCTGGGCAATATCCGGGGTGTAGAAGGCGATACCAATGCTGGCAGCAGCGTCGAAATGCTGACCTCGGGGGGTAAAAGGGGCGGCAAAGGCGGTTTGGATGCGCTCAGCCACGGCCAGGGCGGTATCCCGATCGGCGGCTTCCAGCAGCATGGCAAATTCGTCGCCCCCCAACCGGGCCACCACATCCCCCGGTCGCAGGCAAGACCGCAGCCGCTGGGCCACTTCTACCAGAAACACATCCCCCGTCAGGTGGCCCAGGGTGTCGTTGATTTCTTTAAACTCATCGATATCTAGATAGAGCACCGCGAAGGGATCGGCATGGTCTCGCTGGGCCCGGCGGAGAAACAGTTTGAGCTGCTCTAGAAACAGGTTGCGGTTGGGCAGCTGGGTGAGCTGGTCATAAAACGCCTGGTGGTGCAGGGCGGCTTCCGTACGCTTGCGGTCGGTAATGTCGAGCATGGTGCCCACCATTTCGATGGGAGTGCCATCGTCGTCTCGTTTCACCTTACCGATGACGTTGATATGTACCTGGCAATGAGCCTCCAGAGGCAACAGCCGGACGTCTATATTCAAATTGCTTCCCGAGGCCCGCAGGGTTCCGTAAGCTTCCAGAAAAAGCTCCCGGTCGTCGGGGTGAATCAGGGCCAGCCAGGTGTCAAAATCGAGGCCATCGGGGGTTGGCTCCAGGCCAAAAATGCGAAACAACTCTTTAGACCATTCCACCCGGTCGGTGGGCAAATGGTGTCGCCAGCTGCCCACCCGGGCCACCCGCTGGGCCTCTTCCAGCTGTTGTCGGGCCTGTTTCAGGTCCAGCTCGATCTGCTTCCGTTCAGTGATATCGACCACCACCGCCATTACCCCCGACAGGTTGCCCTGGGCATCGTACAGGGGGGAATAGGTGCCGTCGTAGCAGTGGGGCGGGGCACCGTCAGCCAGAGAGATGGAGATTTCTCCCTGCTGGGTTTGTTCTGTTTGCATGGTGCGGCGCTTGATGGCCATCAGCCGGGCCGCTCCGTCAGGATCGGGCAGCAGTTCAGCATCGGTGCGTCCTAATACCTGCTCGGGGGTAAAGGTCCCCGCCGGGTTGTAAATCCAGGTGTAGCGCAGGTCTAAGTCGTGGGTGAAGACGATCACCTGGGAGCCTTCCAGGGTTTTGCGAAACAGCATCTCGCTGTGCGCCAGGGCCTGCTGCATCTGGCGAGATGCTGTCACATCGGTACTGATGCCGAGAATTTGGTTGGGGGTGCCGTCGTTACCTCGCTGAAAGACCGTATTGCGTTGATTAAACCAGCGCCATTCGCCGTTCTTGTCACGAAACCGCACCTCAAACTGCAAAATGTCGCTGTCCCTGGCCTGGCTCAGGTTCTCGAAGTGCTGCTGCACGGTGGGTAAGTCATCGGGATGAATCAGGTTCATCAGGCCTTCATCCCCCCGGTTGTAGATCAGGTCGGGAGAATACCCCAGCACCCGCTCAAGGGCGCGGTTGATGTAGGTGACGTGCCCCACGGGCAGCTCAAAAATGGAGATGATGTCGGGGGTAGACTCGGCAATTTTTTGTACAAAAGCTCGCTGTTCCGCCAGGGACATCTGCACCTGCTTCAGGTCGTTGATGTTCACCAGGGTGAGGACGACGCCATCCTGGGTGCCGTCTTCGCGGCGGTAGGGCAGCAGCCGCATCAGGTAGGTAACGTGGGTAGCTACGTCGGAGACTTCCTGCTCGATCGGGTCTCCCGTGGTAACCACCTGCTGCAGGCCAGGCACCAGATCGGCAATATTCAGACAGTGGGTGAGCTCGGTCAGGGGCCTGCCGGTATCGGTGGGGCGCAGGTTAAACAGATGGGCGGCGGCGGGGGTAAAGCGACGCACGTTGAGCTGGCTATCCAGAAAAATCACCCCGATATCGGTACTTTTGAGCAGGTTGTTGATGTCGGTGTTGAGGTCGGTGAGTTGGGCAATGCGCGACTGGTTCTCAGCGTTAAGGGTATGCAACTCTTCGTTGAGGGACTGCAGCTCTTCGTTGGCGCTCTGCAGTTCTTCGTTGGCGGCCAGCAGCTCTTCGTTGGTGGCCTGGTTCTCTTCGTTGATGATTTCCAGATCAGCGACGGTGGTCTGCAGATGCTCGCGGGTCTGCTGCAGCTCGGCTTCCAGATCGGCGATGTGGCGGGCGGCTTCGGTATCCAGGTCGAAGGGCAGCAGTGGTGTGGCCGGGGCAATGGACGCCGTAGGGGCATCCTCTGGCGTTACCAGCTCGATTAAGACAATGATGGTATCGCTAAACGCCCCGGATTCTGTGGCCGTGTTCACCCGCAATGTGGCCTTGCTGCCCGGGGTCAGGGCTTCATTCAGGGCAATGTCGGTAAAAATTACCGGTCGCCGGTTGCGACGAATGCGGTGCAGGGCCGTACTCAGGGGCAGGCGCAGGGGCAGGGGCACCATTTCGGTGAGGGTCAGGGTAGCCTCTTGCTGGGGAAAGCTCAGTATCTGGGCCGTGTTCATGAACACATGCAAAATCTGGTGACGGCTGTTGATCAACACACAGGTCATGGCCCGGTCTTGGAAGTAGAGCCGCAGAATGGCTCCTAAGAAGCGGTCGTACTGGCCGGCTGGGGGGCGCGACGACTGGGGAGGCTGCAGCGGACGAGCCATAGCATGGCGCGGCAGCCCCACCATGCCCAGGGAGACATCGGCACTTTTTTGAAACACTTTCAGCCCATCCCCCATGTCCAGGAAGGCCGCATCCAGCGGACCGACCCCTTCGGATCTGCCCAGCACCAGCAGCCCCCGGGGCTGCAGAGAGAAGTGCAGTAGCCTCAGGACCTGCTGCTGCAGGTTCGGCTGCATGTAAATCAGCACATTGCGGCAGCTGACTAAATGCATTTGCGAAAACCCGGCATTGCGGCTCAGATCGTGGGGGGCAAACACAATCTGGTCCCGCAGGGAGGGTTTAACGATAAAGGTCTGGTGGTCTCGGTTGAAATAACGTTCCTGGCGCTCTTCGGTAACGGTGCCCTGCACCAGGGTTGCGCTGTAGATCCCTTTCGATGCAATGGACAAGGCTTCGGTATCAATATCGGTGGCGAAAATTTTGAGGGGAAAGAACTGATTGCGCTCCTGCATGACATCGTTGGCCACCATGGCCAGGGTGTAGACCTCTTCCCCGGTGGCGCAGGCGGGCACCCACAGGCGCAGCACCTGGCCGGGTTCCAGGCTGGTCAGCATTTGGGGCAGCCCTTCCTGTTCCAGATAGTCCCAGACTTCCGGGTCGCGAAAGAAGCGGGTTGAGCCAATGAGCAGATCTTGCCCCAACCGTTTCACCTCTGCCGGAGCATTGCTCAGGAACTGGATGTAGGCATCTAAATTTGCCGACTTTGACAGAATCAGCCGATGCTGAATGCGCCGGGTCAGGGTGCCGGGTTTGTACTGGGAGAAGTCGAGGCGTTCTTGATCCTGCAGCAGGGTGAGGATGCGGTTGAGCTGGCGGGGAGGAATGTCGTCGGTGAGATGGTCGGGCAGTTTGTCCCGGTTAACCGAGAGGTTGATCAGGTCGTGTACCGCAAAGGCCAGATCTTGGGGGGAGAGGATGTGATCAACAATGCCGGTGGAGATAGCATTTTCCACCATGGTCTCAAACTGGGTCGTATCGGGCGACTGCACCATGGCGATGCCCCCAGCATGGTGGATGGATCGCAACCCCTGGGTGCCGTCGTTGCCCGTACCCGACAGCAAAATACCGATGGCGTATTCACCGATTTCTCGGGCCAGGCTGAGAAAAAACTGGTCAATGGGGTAGTTAGTTCCCAATTCTGGCCGTTTTGACAACCGCAGCCGCCGTCCATCCAGGGTGGCCGTATAGCCCGCTGGCAGCACGTAAACCTGTTGGGGATGCACCAGATTGCCTTCCTCCATCACCTGAATGGGCAGGTCGGTGTGGCGCTGCAGAATATCGGGAGTCAGACTGCGAAAGTTGGGCGACAGGTGCTGTACCACCACAAAAGCGGCTGCGGTATCGGTTGGAATGGTGGCAAAAAAGCTCTCCAGGGACTGCAGCCCCCCCGCCGATGCGCCGATAGCTACAATAAAAAAATTTTTTGGGGTAGATGCCTGGTGATTAAACCCGTCATCGTTGTGGGGCGATTGGGTGACCATGGAAGCCTGGAAGCAACAACACTCTAAACATCAACATCGGCAAGGAAAAATACCAGCAATCATTAGCAACGCTATCCGGCAGACATCATGGGAACACTACCCGCCCGGAGTAGGTACCTCAATTAAGGTTGAGGGATAACTGACGCGGGTCATCAACTCCTTAAGCTTTCAGCATAGAGAATGGCTTCTTTACTTGTTAAGAAACCTTCATACATATACGTAAACATTGCAGGAGAAGGACGCATAGTTTGAATGGAGATTGACACCGCCTGTTCAAGATAAGGGTACTGATGAAGAGGCTGAAACGCAGGCAAAGGGGGCAATCCGCAATTCACAATCGAAAATCCAACTTTGAGAATTGGGTCACTGGCTCAGATTATTTTCCGAATAAAAATAATATTATACTAATTAAATTTGAAGCTGCGCTTAATAATGCAATCACTCTGAGGTGGACTCCTTGTCTAGTAAGACTTCTGGGTCAGAGAACGTGAAAATATTAGGCTCACCTTCATAACGAATTGGTATTACTGCCTATTTTTCAAGATCGTTATAGCGGTTCTCAGTTCAATGAGGTACAAACTTGATGAGCTGAGAATCCCCGATTTTTTTCGGGCCTTGCTGTAGCTAGCTCTGGGAAAATATTGTACTCAATCTTAAGGAACCTCAATTGATCGGGGATACTGTGCCAGGGCTCCAGGCAATCAACCCGGCCCTGAGAATTGGGCGTCCGCGATTCAGGCTCTCTGGGGATGTTTTGAACAAAAAGAACTCCCCAGAACCCGGTTCTGGGGAGCATTTAGAGTAGACCCGTTGACAAATTAAGCCGTAACCAACTACCAGCTACGGGTAGGGGCCAGGGCATGGCCACGAATCAGGCTGCCCAGGGTTTTGGCGGTGATCTTCATCTGGACCAGGGGGTTGGCGGGTACTACCGTCTTATAGAGGTAGCTGTCGAAGGTGAGCTTCTGCACATCAATGTCAGAGCACATTTCGACGAAGGCCTCCCGAGTGGCGTCAGAGCGGTAGAAGACCGTCTGCAGCAGATCCAGCACTTTGTAGGTCATGCCGTACTGCTTATCCCACCGCTTCAGGTAAACCTTGAGGTCGTCTTCGGTGGGGATGCGCTGGCCACTGTTAGAGAGTTCCACAATGGTTTCGGCGCACATGCGGGCCGACTTGGCGGCGAAGTAAATGCCTTCACCGGAAGACTTGGTGACGGTACCGGCGGCATCACCCACCAGGGCCACCCGACCGACTACCCGACGGGGTCTGGGATGTTCGGGAATGGGGTGAGCTTCCACCTTGATGATTTCGCCCCCTTCCAACCGCTTGGCGGCGCGGGCCCGGATACCGGCCTGCAGTTTCTTGATCTTGGCCTGGTTCACCCGCATGGTGCCGGTGCCCACAGCCACATGGTCATACTTGGGGAAGACCCAGGCATAAAAGTCCGGGGAAACATCGTTACCCACGTACATTTCCGCCAGTTCTTCGTAGTAGTCCATCTTGTCTTTGGGGAGACGGATGCGCTCCTGGAAGGCGATCGCATAGTTATAATCCCCAGCTTTGATGGCCTTAGCGACCCGAGAATTGGCCCCGTCAGCGCCAATCACCAGGTCAACCTGCAAAGAGCGGTGCTCACCCACCATGCCTTCTTCGCTGTGGGCCGAATAGTGCAGGGTATAGGGGTCGCTTTCGGTCTTGGGCAGTTCCAGGGTGTGGACGGTGCCGTTGATGAGTTTTGCCCCGTGCTTGGCGGCGCGATCGCGCAGGAACCCATCCAGCACCTCGCGGCGACACATGCCGATATATTCGTTGTCCTTAAGGGTGCTACCGATGTTCACCTCGACATTGGAGGGAGAAATCATCTTCATCTTGCGCACGCGGCGGTCGATGATGTTTTGGGGCAAATCAAACTCATCGACCATGCAGAGGGGAATGGCCCCGCCGCAGGGTTTGGCATTGTCTAACTTACGCTCGAAGAGATAAGTTTCAATACCCGCTTTTACTAGTGTCTCAGCAGCCGAGGAGCCTGCCGGACCTGATCCTACTACTGCTACCCGAAGTGACAAGGATACCTTCTCCAAATCGCTAAAAAGCTACGAAACGCATCGTATCACGCTGGTTTCGGCAATTTACTACCACCCGAAGGGATGTTAACCGGATTGCAACACTCGTTTACATTGCGATACTCAAAACGGGTATTTCTCTATACTCTGGGCAGAGTTTTTTCAATTGCTGTCGGGTTCAGTCAGGAACCGCACGGTGACGGTTGTCCCCCGGCCAGGGGTGCTGTCTAGCTCAAGCTGCCCGCCCCAGAGTTCTGTAGCCCGTTTGGCAATGGCCAACCCCAGGCCGGTGCCCTGTTGTTCGATTTGATTGCGTTCAAACTGAATAAATGCCCCCACCTGGGAAATTTGCTCGGGGGTGAGGCCAGGCCCCTGATCGCTGATGTGCAGGTGAAACCAGGGCCACTCTACGCGACCGACTATGGTCACCGGCGTATTGGCCGGGGAAAACTTAACGGCATTTTCGACCAGCTCATCGACAATCCAGCACAAATGCTCTGGAGAAATAAACAGCTTGGCTTTAGGAACAGAACCGCTTAAATCTTGCAGGCGGTTGTACTGGTTGGCCTTAATGGCAGCCCAGCTCTCTATGAAGGTGGTCTGGGCTGCTTGCCCCAGGTCTGGCTGAATGGCCTCACATTCTAAAGCGCTGTAGTGCAGCAGCTTTTGGATCAGGGCTTCCAGGCGGCAGGCCGACTCGTAGCTGAGGTTGAGAAAATCGTTGATTTCCTCCCGAGTCATGGCCTGCAGGCCTCTACGCAGGAAATCTAACCCGCCCAAAATGCCGGTCAGGGGCGTTTTCAGCTCATGGGTGAGGGTAGAGGTCAAATTGCCCCGCAGGGTGCGCAAGCTGTGGTTTAAAACCCTGGCGGTGTCTGCTTTAAGGCTGGCATAGACCTGAAGCTGGTGATGCTGCTGGCGAATGCGCAGCATTGACCGCACCCGAGCCCGCAGTTCCACCCCGTGGACCGGTTTACTAATAAAGTCATCGGCACCGGCATCAAGGCAGCGTTCCAGATCAGCCTTGGTCGCCAGGGCCGTAACCATAATGATAGGAACCGCCTGCCATTGTGGTAGAGCCTTGATTTCGCGACACAGCTGAATACCATCAATGCCGGGCATCATCACGTCCAGCAAAATCAAATCGGGTTGCAACTTGGTTAAGCACTCCAGAGCCCTGGAGCTCTCATTAACATAATGAAGGTCATAATTTTGGTTGGCCAGCAGCGTCTCGACAACATCAAAATTCTCGGGTTGGTCATCGACCATCAGAATGGACGAAGATGATGTCATAAAGGTTATGTTCCCGTCTTTTTGCAAAGAGGCCCATCGGTTAAAACCATGCCGTAGTCAGTATTCCCAAAAGACAAGGCACTAGCACTGCCCGCTACCATTTATTCAACGGCAATGTAAACGGCATTGCCGCCTCCCCTTTAGCCCCAGCCATAATGGTGAAGTCGGCCTGCTCAAGGAGTTCGGTCAAAGCCTCGGCGGGGAGAGGGCGAGAAAACAAATATCCCTGGCCATACTCGCACCCGAGCTGCTGCAGCCCCTTGAGCTGCTGGATCGTTTCGATGCCTTCGGCAATGACCGAAATGCGCAATTTTTGGCTCAGGGCCACAATCGCCTCGACGACATGGAAATCAGAATCCTTATCTTCCATCTGGGCCACGAAGGAGCGATCAATTTTGAGCGTGTCTACCGGGAACCGATGCAGGTACCCCAGGGAAGAATAACCGGTGCCAAAATCGTCAATGCTGATATGAATACCCCGCGACCGCAGTTTTTCCGTCACAGCAATCGCCGCTTCGGCATTATTCATAATGGCGCTCTCGGTAATTTCAAGTTTGAGGTAGTTAGGATCAACGTCGGTTGCTGCCAAAATGCGGTCAATGTCTTCCACCAGGGTGGGACAGGCAAACTGGCGCACCGACAGGTTTACGCTGATGGTCAGGTGAGTATTGCCCCGCTGGTGCCAGCGCTGTAGCTGTGCGCAGGCCTGCTGCAGCACCACCATGCCTACCGGCACCACCAGCCCGGTGGCTTCCATACAGGGGATAAATTCCCCAGGGGACACCAACCCCCGGTCTGGATGTTGCCACCGCACCAGGGCTTCTAACCCGGCGATCTGCTGCTTTTGAATATCTATGATCGGTTGGTAAAAGGTCACGAACTCCTGGCGTTCTAGGGCCCGCTTGAGGTCGTTTTCGAGGGTCAGGCGGTTGAGAATGGCCTGATGCATGGCCCGGTCAAACACTTGAATGCTGCCTCTGCCCCGTCGTTTAGCGTGGTAAGTGGCCGTACCGGCAGTCTGCAGTAGTGCTTCAGCGTCTTGCTGGGTACTCCTCGCCAGGGTAATGCCAAAGCAGGCAGAGGCGTAAATTTCTACCTCTCCCACGGTAAAGGGTTGTTCAAAGCAGCCCTCGAGGATCTTCAGGCGGTGCTCAATATCATCCAGGGTGGTGACGTCAGTGCAGAGCAGGCAATATTCGTCTGCACCGACGTGGGATAGCAGATCGCAGGGCTGCAAGTGGTGCTGCAGTCGTTGGGCAATGGCCACCAGCAGCTGGTTCCCCAACCGGTAACCGAGGGAGTTATTCACCATTTGAAAGTCATCGCAGTCAAGATGAATCAGCCCCAGGTGGGTTTCTCCTGCCGCTAATCTGGCGTTTAAAGCCTCTATTAGCCCCAACCGATTGGGCAGGCCCGTCAGGGGATCTTGCACAATACGGCGGCGCAGCTTGGCGGTGCGCTGCCGCACCTGGGTTTCTAATTGGGCATTAAAGGTTTCGAGCCGCCGCTGCTGGTCGTGAATTCGCAGCATAGACTGTACTCGGGCTGCCAGCTCTGTGCTGTTGAGGGGTTTGCTGATGAAGTCATCGGCCCCTGCCGCCAGGCATCGGGCCATGTCTTTTTTTTCGGTCAGGGCAGTGGTAACGATGATCGGCACAATATGCCACCGGGGCAGAGCTTTAATGCGTTGACACACTTCGATGCCGTCCATACCGGGCATCATTATGTCCAGCAAAATTAAGTCAGGGCGGCAGGAAGAAATCTGCTCCAGGGCCTTCTGACCGCTGCTAGCGTAATGGATCTGGTAGGGTCTGCCACTGTTCCAGCTGCCTTCCCGGGCGACCAGAATGGTTTCAACTACGTCGAAGTTTGTGGGTTCGTCGTCAATGACCAGGATAGAGATGGACTGTGTAGAATTCATGGATTAACCCGTGACGTTAGGGCCGGTTGGATGCCCATGCGTTGTTAGTGTTGACGAAGTTTTCCCAGGCTCTCGGGGTGATGACGTTTCTCTAGGGTAAGGCTACCTATGGGGGGATGGGATCAGGGAATCAGGGGAGAAAATAATATCGCCAGGGTGCGGAGCAGGGAGATTCAGCCTAGTACGACCCACCCGACATGGTAAAAATTGGTGGACATGGGTAAATTAGGTTTTTCCGTTCATTCTATGGAGGATTTTGGTAGCAGGGTATGAATCAAATGGGAGAGCTGTTTCAGGCGAATGGGTTTGCAAATGTACTCATTCGCACCGGCGGCCAGGCAGCGATCGCGATCGCCTTCCATGGCCAGGGCGGTAACAGCCAGAATAGGTACATTGGCCAGGGCAGGAATTTGGCGAATTCGGCGGATGGCTTCTAAGCCGTCAAGCTGGGGCATTTGAATGTCCATCAAAATTAGATCGGGATGGTTAGTTTGGGCCAGATTGACGGCTTCAATGCCGTTTTTTGCCACCATTAAGTAATAGCCCTTGGCGGTTAAATAGGCGGTGGTGGTATTGATATTGGCTGCGTTGTCTTCGGCCAGCAAAATGAGGGGGGCGGCGTCAGAGGTTGTGGTTGTCGGGGCATCTATGGAAGCCGTGAGATTTGCTGCAGCAGCATTGTTTGAAGCAATAGCCATAATCGGTAGCTGAATGGTGAAACAACTGCCGCTGCCGACTTCGCTGGTTAGCTCAACCTGGCCCCCGTGTAGTTCGGTAATGCGCTTGACCAGGGCTAACCCCAATCCGGTGCCTTCGTGCTGGCGGTTGAGGGAACTATCGACCTGCACAAAGGGCTGAAACAGTTTTTTGGCGTTCTTGGGGCTGATGCCAATGCCGGTATCGGCAACCGCCAGGGACAGAATACCTACGGTGGTGGCGGGGTCTCCCTGGGGATGAATCAGCTCTCGATAGTTAGCCCGATCGTCTGGTGTCCGGGGTGTATAGGCTGCTGAAATAGTAATGCGGCCCCCCTCGGGCGTAAACTTGACGGCATTGGTAAGTAGGTTAATCAGCACCTGGCGCAGGCGGCGTTCATCGCCCCACAAATCTGGCAAACCAGCGGGAATTTGGGTTTCGAGCCGGAGTTGTTTTTTGTGGGCCTGCTGCTTCACAAAGGTCAGGCTGGAGTCAATGAGTAAGCTGATGGTGATAGGGGCAAAGTCAAGTTCGAGGTGACCAGCCTCAATTTTTGACAGGTCTAGAATGTCGTTAATTAACGACAGCAGGTGGGTGCCGCTGCGTTCAATGGTGTTTAGACTGCGCCGTTGCCGCTCGGTGAGGGGGCCAAACACTTCTTCTTGAAGGCCCTCGGCCATGCCCAGTACAGCGTTAAGCGGAGTGCGCAGTTCGTGGCTCATATTGGCCAGAAATTCGTCTTTAAGGCGGGTGGCTCGTTCGAGTTCAGCGTTGGTGCGCTGCAGGTCTAGTTCGGCCTGTTTGCGATCGCTAATATCAATCACAACACAGACGCATTGGGTATCGGTTTCATGCAGCATGGCCACGCCGACCAGCACCGCAATTCGGCTACCATCTTTGCGGATGTATTCCTTTTCCCAGGGATCGACGGTGCCATGGCGGCGCAGCATCTCCATGGCCTCAAGATCCTGACCCCGGTGTTCCGGCGGGGTCAGGTTAACCCAGTTAATCATCCGGGCCTTTAATTCGGTCTGGGTATAGCCCAGCAGGTTCAGGAACCGCTCGTTTGCGTCCAACACCAGACCGCTAAAATCGGTAAACATGATCCCCACAACGTTGGAGGCAAACACCCGACGGAAGCGATTTTCGCTGGCTTCGAGGGTTTGTTCGGCTAATTTGCGCTCAGTAATGTCTTGATTAATCCCCACCATTTGCACGGGGTTGCCCTGGTCATCTCGCTGTACCTGGGCAAAGGATTGGAGCCACCGCAGTTCTCCATCGGTGCGCCAGATGCGAAATTCTACCCCGGCATAGGGTGCGCCCGCCAGGGTAGCCCGTAGCCGCGCCTCAACCCGCTCGATATCTTCGTGATGAACCATGCTGCGCCATGCCTGCCAGGACATGATCGATTCCGGGTGCTGTAGTCCATATATTTTGCAGAGTTGTTCATCCCACAGTAGTTGCTGGTCCAAGTCCCAACTCCAAATCCCGATCTGGCCAGCCTGTACAGCCAGGGAAAGACGATGGGACAGATTGCGGAGCTGTTCTTCGGTTTCTTTACGCTCGGTAATGTCCAGGTTAAGGCCAACCATGCGCTGGGACATGCCCTGGCTATCCTGTTGTATCTGGGCCATGGCCTGGACCCAACGCAGGTGGCCATCTCTCCTCCAGCTCCGAAATTCAACGTTAAAGGTGGCCTCGCCCCGCACAGTCGCTTGCAACTGGGCCTCTACGTGATCAATATCATCCGGGTGTACGCAATCGCGCCAGTCCTGGTAGGTGGCGGCTCGCCCCAGCTGTTGCAGGCCATAGATCTCATACATGCGCTCATCCCAGGTGGCCTCATGCACAAAATCCCAGTCCCAGGTGCCGTAGGCCCCTACCTTGAGGGCCAGGGTGAGGCGAGTAGTCAGATCTTGTAGTTCAATTTCGGCTTGTTTGCGGGTGGTGATATCCTGGGCCGTGCCTAAAATCCCGACAATCTGCCCTGCTTCGTTTCGTAGGGGTACTTTTTTGACCTCTATCCAGATCTCCCGACCCGTGTTCAGGGTCGTCTGTTGCACGATATTGAGATAGGCCTTGCCCGTGGCGATAATCTGTTGGTCTTCTGCCTGAATAATGTCCACCAGGTCCGGGGGCCAGGCCAGCTGGGCATCGGTACGGTGAATGATATCTGCCGTAGTCTTGAGACCAAAAATTTCGGCGGTTTGGGTGTTTGCCCCCTGGTAAACTCCCTGCAGATCTTTCCAAAAGATGGCCAGGGGCGCTGTTTCTAACACCGTTTGTAGAAAAGTTTGGGAGGTGTGTAAGGCCCGTTCGGCGGCTTTGCGATCGCTAATGTCTTCACAGACGCAAATCAGCAGACCTTCCTCGGTCAGGGTGAGGGATATGCCCTGGTCGAAGGTGGTGCCATCTTTGCGGGTGGCAACGGCTTCTCCGACCCAGGCCCTGTCCCGTGCCAGCCTGGGCATAATCTCTTGTTCAAAGCGGGCCAGTTCTTCTGGCCCATATAGCAGCTTCCAGGATTGCCCCACCAGTTCTTCGGCCTGGGAGTAACCCAATATTTCCAGGTGGGCGCGGTTCACATACTGAAAGGTTTCGTCTTGCAAAATGCCAATGCCATCCACGGCTGCTTCAATGGCCGCCAGTTGGCGTTTGAGCTGGGCCTCGGCCTGTTTGCGATCGGTGATATCGCGAATCACAAATACCGCTTCATTGTCGCCACAGGGCGCGATGCGCACCTCTTCATGACGTTGCTCGCCGTTAAGCTGGATCTGCTGTTCGTACACTTCAACAGTTTGGCTGTGCACCACCCGTTGGATGCGCTGCAGGCGATCTTGAGCCATCTCGGCGGGCAATACCTCGGCCATGGCGCGCCCTACAAGATCCTCAACTCCGGTCATCTCCTGCATGAAGTTAGAGGCATGGAAATCGAGATATCGCCCGCTCTGGTCCAACCGCAGGACGATATCCGGCAGGGCTGCCAGGGTCGCCTGTATGCGATCGCGGCTGACCTGCAGGGCTGACTCTACGGCTTTGCGGTCGGTAATGTCGGTAGACATGCCGCAGAGGGCATAGACTTCCCCCTGGTCATCCTTGAGCAGAAACTTACTTGACCAGTAGACCCGCTCCTCACCATTGACTAGAACCGTTTCCTCAAACTGTTGCACACCTCCGTGTTCCTGCAGCAACCGTTCGTTTGCCCGAAAGGCATCGGCAATGTCAGCTGGAAATAATTCGTAGGGAGTTTTACCGAGAATATCCTCCGGCTGGCAGTGGAGAATGTTGAGAAACGTCTGGTTAACAAAGGTATATCGCCCGTCCAGATCCTCAACATAAATCTTGGCCGGAGAGCTGTTCAGGATAGTTTGCAGCTCGGTCTGGCTCTTGCGGAGTTCGGCAGTGCGTTCTGCCACGGTCTGTTCCAGGGCACGGTTGAGGTGGTGCAGAGCCTGCTCCGCTTCCACCCGTTGGGTTACATCCAGGGCCATCACCAGTTCAGCCCGTCGTCCCTCAAACTCCAGGGCATGGGACACGATTTCCACCTGAATAATCTGGCCATTGCGCAAGCGATGTTGCCAAATGCCAGCGAAATCAATCCCTGTATCTACCTGGGCCACATTCTCCAGCAGCCGGGGCACGTCCTCTGGTGGGCGTATGTCGGCAATGGTCATGGCCATAAATTCCGCCCTGGAATAGCCATACTTGGCCACCGCAGCATCGTTGACCGCTAAAAAGTGCAGGGTTTCCAGGTCATACACCCACATCGGCTGGGGGTTGCAGTCAAACAGGTGTCGATAGGTGGCTTCCTGTTCTTTCAGGGTCTGGCGATACTGGCGATTTTCGGCGGCAATGCGCTGCAGCTCTTGATCAACCCGTTGCTCGGCATGTTTGCGGATGGTGATGTCCGTGATATAGCCCACCCCTTCCGATGGGTTGCCCTGGTCGTCGTATATGACAATGCTCTCGTCCCGCAGCCAGACGTAATGCCCGTCTCGATGGCGAAACCGATATTCGCTGGTTAAATGGCCCCGCTTAAACCGTAGGAAAATATCCGCGAGGGCACGCTCAGCGTCTTCGGGATGGATGCGCTTTTGCCAGAACTCTGGTTCGGCGAATACTTCAGCGGGGGTATAGCCTAAAACTGACTCAATGTTTGAGGTGACAAACGTGCAGTCATAATTCACCTCCACCTGGCATCTGTAGGTAATGGCGGGGCTGGATGAAAGAATCCAGTGCAGTTCCTCGGTCTGAGCCTTTAGCTCAGCAATGTAGTGCTCCTGTTGTTTGAGCTGATCCTGAAGGTGGGCCTGGGTCTGGCGAGCGGCATCGCGCTCAGTGGCGAGCTGCTGAGATAGCTGATAGATCTGAGCCTGAGCTGCCTCTAAAGGGGTTGGGGTGCGGTGCTCTTGAGACAAAGTAAACTCTTGCTCCATACCGATAACCTGCAGAAATCCCCTCCACGGGTTGGTTCAGGACACATCTTCTCGACTTCCCTAATATAGCCGGGCAAAAAAAGAGGGCTGACACCCTTAAGCACGCTGGGCCAAAGGAGCATTAAGAAACGTTGAAGGCTGATTAAACTCAAGCGGAACTGTAGATCATAAACCTTGTTTAAGTCCAGATGTGGAGTTTTGCCTAAGGGAAAGCTACAGTTTTTGAGCTGGACCTGGTATAAGACTTTTCATAGCTACTAGTGTGCCCAAAAAGCGGGTGGTTGTTGGCAGTAAGTAACAAAAAAAATTACTTCTCAGATGAGGATTATACCTATCAAGAGACTGGGGACTTGGGCTTTTTCCTTCCAAACTAAGGGCGAAAGCATCTGGGGCAAGTCTGAAGACAACCGTGTCTCCCAGCGTTGCGTCGGGTGCCCGGCCTACCTGTCCCCTAAAATTAACACCGCAGAAACCAAACACTATGCCCAGTCACACTCTACTATTATTTATTGCCGATATTGCCGAGATAGCAGATGGGCCGCTTTCACCATGCGGTCTATGGCAGGATAGGGTAAGACCCAATGCCCCTGGCTGACCTTGCACACATGACGAACTCCCCGGCAGTAGCTGCGGATGCAGTAGAGCCACTTCCACGTTTGCCGATTGAGCGCCCCATCAGCATTGCGCCGATGATGGACCGCACCGACCGCCACTACCGCTACTTTATGCGGCAGATCACGCGGCACACCCTGCTCTACACCGAAATGGTCACGGCCCAGGCCATCACCTACGGCGACCGGGACCATCTGCTGGGCTTTACCCCCGATGAATGTCCCCTGATTCTGCAGGTGGGCGGGGATGATCCAAAAAACCTGGGCGACTGTGCCCGTATTGCGGCGGACTTTGGCTACGACGGCATCAACCTGAATGTAGGCTGCCCCAGCGACCGGGTGCAGAGCGGCAACTTCGGGGCCTGTTTAATGGCTCAACCTGGGCTGGTGGCCGACTGTGTGGCGGCCATGATGGTGGCCAGTCCCCTCCCGGTCAGCGTCAAACACCGGATTGGGGTCGATGACATTGACCGCTACCAAGACATGGCCCATTTCGTAGATGTGGTCTCCCAAACCGGATGCCGCCACTTCACCGTCCATGCCCGCAAAGCCTGGCTGCAGGGGTTGAGTCCCAAAGACAACCGCAACATTCCGCCGCTGCGGTACGGGGATGTGCATCGGCTCAAAGCGGAATTCCCTCACCTGTGGATTGAAATCAACGGCGGCTTTACGACTCTGGCGCAGGTCACAGAACAACTGGCTCAGGTGGATGCTGTCATGGTTGGGCGGGCGGCTTACGACAATCCTTATCTGTTTGCAGAAGTAGATCAGCGGTTATTTGGGAATGACCAGGCTCCCCCGTCTCGCCATGAGGTCGTAGAAGCCATGCTGCCCTACATCGACTACTGGACCGGACGAGGACTCAAACTCAACAAAATCACTCGCCACATGCTGATGCTGTTTGCCGGTCAACCCGGCAGCCGCCGCTGGAAGCAAATTCTGACCGAGGGGTCCTGCAAGCCGGGAGCTGGCGTGGAAGTGGTACAGCAGGCGTTGGATGCAGTGTCTCAGCTTTGTCAGTGAGTCTACAACAACTTCCCCTCCTGGGAGCTATCCCTTACGCAAAAGTTGACGAAACCTGGGCATTGCGAGAGTTTCCCTCATCCCCCAACCCCTTCTCCCAGAGCGGGAGAAGGGGAGCCGGAAAGCCCCTTCTAGCCTCCCCCTCTACCATTTTGGGAGAGGGGGATTGAGGGGGTGAGGGGAGATCTGCCTAACGGATAGCTCCTGGGAGGGGTGCCCGCAGGGCGGGGTGGGTAAATCTGCAACAAAAAAGGACACAATTCCTACAGCATAGAGTTGCTCAAGGCCGTGATTAACCCACCCCTGCCCCTCCCTGGAGGGGATGAAAGGCGTGGATTCTTGGTGGTTGCAACTCGCCCTACACCCACTTTGGAGAGGGTTTGGATAGCCGAGATCCCAAGCTTCTCTGGCCGGTGCGCAATAACTTTTGACTGATCCGGCGGTAGAGCCCTGGGATCTTATCCCCGCGTTCTACGGCTGAGGAATCCACGCAAAGGGGTACACATACTCATCGGGTGATGTGAGAGTAGCAAGGCCAGACCCGTCGGGACGCACCGTATAGAGAATCTGAGTCCCTAGCTCATCTCCGATGGGGGTGGCGGTGAAGGCAATCCAGTCGCCGTTGGGGGACCATTGGCTGATCAGCACGTTTTGAAAGGGCTGGGGGGTAAGGGAGGTAAAGTCACCGCTGGCCAGGTCATAGACAAACATTGCCTGCTGCTCGAACTGAGAACCGGAGGCAAAGGCCAGCTGCTGACTGTCAGGAGACCAGCTCAGGGCGTTGTAGAAACCGGGGCGAGTCAGGGTTTCTATGGCTCCAGAGCTGAGGTCGATGAGGTTGATGACCTCCTGATTGCTATCCGGTGGGTTTGAAGGTTGATAAAACGCAATTTTGCTCCCATCCGGCGACCAGGCCAGATGACTGCGATAGATCTGAAACTCTGGATCTGGCGTGAGGACTGTGCGATTTGTCCCGTCCACATTGATCAGGTTGATGCGCTGAAAGGGGTAAGTGCCCTCGTAAAACGCAATCTGCTGACCATCGGGAGACCAGGCCAGGGGGCTGCCAGCGGCACCATACAACCCCGGAGTTTGGGTCACCTGACGCGGGGGGGAATCCTCGGTGCTGAGGATATAGATGTGCTGGTCTGCAATATAGGCCACCTGGGTGGCATCGGGGGAAATGTAAAGATCCGACTGCAGGTTATCGGGCAGGTTAGCAAGGCGGCTGAGCTGTCCGGTGGACCGGGCTACAAAGATATCCACACTCCCCGCTACCCCTGAGACCGGCGGATTGCAGAGCTGCTTAATCAGCAGGATGTTGCCATCTTCCTGCCAGGCCAGATCCAGCGTGGGGGGGCGAAAGCAATCGCTATCAAACACAGCGGTCAGGGTGGTTTGGCCAGACTGGGTGATGTAAACGTCCCCATAATTGTGCTCAACGGCCAGGCGACTGCCGCCGGGGGACCAGTCGAGGTTAAAGAACGGGGTATTTTCGCTGGCGATGAGTTCTTGTCGCGCATCTCCTGTAGGCAAAATCGAAAACAGGCCATTTTGAGTAGCAAATGACACCCTGGGCAGGGCAATGTCCGCCGCCGGAGATGCCTCAGCATTTTGGGCCAGTGCCCCTGGCGCTGATGACGCCAGGCCCCGAGATGACGCTGCTTGCTGGGCCTGGGCAGCGTCATTTCCCACCTGAATAGCAAAGAGCCCTACCATCACCATTGGCCAGTATTGAAAACTCATCCGTTACTCTCCACAATCTCCAAAATATGTCTGCCTGGCCATCCTCCTCAGGCAAGGGATCTGCAATGATGGCTGTGTCGGCTGATCCAAACCCATGAACTTTATTAATCTGTTTTTTATCTTCCTTATTATTTCGTCGGTGCAACCGGCAATTCAGCGCAGAATTGTAGAATCGCGGCGACTGACTGCCATCCGCACCTTTGAGCAACAACGGGGCAGTCGGGTGATATTGCTGATTCACCGGCAGGAGTCCATCAGTCTGTTAGGCATTCCCATCTCGCGATTTATCAACATTGAGGACTCTGAGCAAATTCTGCGGGCAATTCGGTTGACGCCCCCCAATGTGCCCATTGACCTGATTTTGCACACCCCCGGTGGCCTGGTGCTGGCCACGGAGCAAATTGCCCGAGCCTTGCTGCGTCACCAGTCTAAGGTAACGGTGTTCATTCCCCATTACGCCATGAGCGGCGGCACCATGCTGGCCATGGCGGCAGATGAGATTGTCATGGACGAAAACGCCGTCCTGGGTCCGGTTGACCCTCAACTGGGGAATGTAGCTGCTGCCAGTCTGCTGAAGGTACTGGAAGAGAAGCCCATCGAGAAGATCGACGACCAGACCCTGGTGACGGCTGATGTAGCCAGGAAGGCCATTCAGCAGGTGCAGCGGTTTGTGCGTTCCCTGTTAGAAGATGCCATTCCCCAACAAAAAGTTGCCCCTGAAAACATCGACAAAATTATCGATCGCCTGACTACCGGCCAGGTTACCCACGATTACCCCGTGTCTGTGGAAGAAGCAACCGAGATGGGACTGCCGGTTGCTGTGGGCTTACCCATGGAAATTTACAACCTGATGGATCTCTATCCCCAGCCGATGATGGGGCGTCCGACGGTGCAGTATATTCCCATGCCCTATCAAAACCCACCGGCTATGCCTGCCGGCAGGGGAAAGTCGGAGTAGTCTACGGTAGCCATGCTTGTTCCATATCCGTCAAAGGGTATAGCCCCATCTCTATCATAGGTCGCAGCCTTGAATTTTATTTCTTCACTAAATTAAAACTGTGAGGACGTGATACTAACGACTATTGTCTGGTTCAAACACTTTTGAAGACAAAAGTCGCTTTCTCATTTCGAAGTAAGGGCTTACCCAGTGGAGAGCTTTTGCAGGCAGTTTCTACAGCCGAGTTTGCTAATCGACAAACTCCTCTGAACTTGGCTAAAGAGCTTCGAAAAGTGCCTGACTTGGCCTTTGCTTACTGAAAACCACTCAACATAAATATGGAACATTTAATTTTTTCGGCTCTACCAACGGAGCTGACTCCTCTGCAGTTCAACATCATTTACCAGGCGTTTTCCCTGGCGATTGCCGCCATGTTTGCGTCGGCTCTGTTTTTCTTCAACGCAAAATCTTTGGTTGGGCAAAGGTATCGAGTCGCCATCATTATCTCGGGGGTAGTGGTGAGTATTGCTGGCTATCACTACCTCCGCATTTTCAATAGCTGGGACGCGACCTATGGCCTCCAGGAAGGCGTCTATTTCGTAACGGGTGCTCCCTTCGACGATGCTTACCGATACATTGACTGGTTGCTGACGGTTCCCCTTCTTCTGATTGAAGCGGTCGCAGTGCTGGCTTTGCCCCTCAAGGTTGCCCGTCCTTTGTTCGTCAAGCTGGCCCTTGCTGCTGTCTTGATGATTGCCACGGGCTATGTCGGCGAAGTTGCAGACACCATTAAAGTGCGTGCCATCTGGGGTGCCATCAGTACCGTCCCGTTTCTCTACATCCTGTTCGTAATTTGGACAGAGTTGAATCGGGCTATTGAGCGTCAGCCCCAGCAAGTCAAAACCCTGATTAATGGGATGCGGTTCTTGCTCCTGGCTTCCTGGGGAGTATACCCCATTGCCTATCTGCTGCCTGAAATCGGCATTCAGGGGGCTGCAGCAACGGTGGGCGTGCAGGTCGGCTATACCGTAGCGGATTTACTGGCTAAGCCATTGTTCGGCTTACTGGTTTTCTCCATCGCTAGAACCAAAACCCAGGTGGATGAGGCCAACGGGATTGATACCCAGAGCCTGTCAGGTAACGGAGATCGGGCCGAGGATCTGGTAGGGTCACCTAACTAGAGCTGTCTCTAGCCTCTCGAAGCTCGCACGATAGCAGTTTACTCACTGTTGAGAGCTATCCATCTGGTGGATAGCTCTTTTCTGTAGCGGATTCCACCCGGAGTATGCCTTCACAGTGATCGGCGAGTTTAGCCCTCTCCTTTTGAAAGGTATTGAACAATCGCCCGGGCGATGGTCTCATTCCCGTTTTTGGCAACCGCCCTATCTGTCCTGGGCGGACTCAGGGGCTGGCGGAGGAACTCCCATTTGCTTTGAATAAAGTCTTCGGGACTCATCACCTGGTGCCAGGCGTGGTCTTGCATGCCGTTGACCAGGACGGGACCTTCGGCAAAGTCGTCGCGGGTAATGGTGACGATGGGTACGTCCAGCCGACAGGCTTCGGAGAAGGTGCTGAACCCGGGTTTGGAAACGACTCGTCCACACAGGGGCATCACATCTACCGGGCGCAGTTCGTTTTTGGGTAGTTTCAGCAGGTTGGGCAGGTCTGGGGCCTGATGGTCGAAGGTCAGGAACTGCCAGTCGGGGAAATTGGCTAAATCTTTGTAGGGGATAGACTGCAGCCCCAAGCCGCCAAAGGTGAGCAGTACCGTTTTGTCTGGGGCCGTTTTTAAATTCCAGCGGGACCGCAGGGTGTCGGTGTTGTAGCGGGGGGTGCCGCCGGTTAGTCCGGCTTCTTCGATGACCGGAAATGCAGCCATGGGTTCGTGGAAGGGGAGGCGAAATAAGCGATCGCACTGCCCAAAACATTCCCCCACCCAGTCGGCGATGGCTTCAAATTCCTCACCCCAGGCGCGGTAGATGAAGTCCCAGCCAAAGTTACTCACCATCCAGCAGGGAACATCGGCGGCATGGGCAATGGCGGTGGCCAGGGGAGGAATATCAGCGACTACCAGGTCAACCCGTTGCTGCCGCAAAAATTCAGCTTCTGCGGCAATAATTTCATTCTGCTGGGCCTGAATGTGCTGCAGCTTTTCCAGGGTGGCCGCTAAATCCATCGTCAGGCTATCGGCCTGGACCACGCCCAGATCGAACGCCCGTTGCCGGTACTGGTAGTTGGTAGGCAAATAACAGTCCAACAGCCATTGCGGAGCCGTAGTGGACAGAATCAGGTTGACCTCTGGCATGATCGCGCTGACCGCTGCCGCCACAGAAGCGGCTCGGGTAGCGTGACCGAACCCGTGATTAGTAATGGCAATGTACAGGGTAGGACGAGACATAGCAGAGCCCGTGAGAAATCATTCCAACCTTAGCTGACTGCCACCGGAAAAGCTGACATCGCCCCTGACCTTATCAAGAACTCAACACAAGAAAGGCTCGCCATTAAGACGAGCCTTCAGCCATTGGTCAACAGATGCACTGCATGACCGAACCGATAGCAACAGAGTTACAGTTGAGGCACAAACTGCTCTTTGTCTGGAACGGCAGCATATTCAGACACAATTTGCCGGAACTCGTCGCCGTCGATGGTTTCCTTCTCAATCAGCAGGTCAACCAGGCGATCAATGACCGCTCGATTTTCCTGCATCATACGCTTGGCGTCGTCGTAGCAGTGCTCAACAATCGTACGCACCTGCTCATCAATGCGGGAGGACACCTCCTGGGAGTACTCCGAGCGAGACATCCAGTCGCGCCCCAGAAATACCTCACCCTGGGAACTTTCCAAAGAGAGGGGACCCAGGTCAGACATGCCGAAGCGGGTTACCATTTGTCGGGCCATGTTGGTCACCTGCTGCAGGTCGTTACCCGCCCCGGTGGTGACTTCCGCATCGCCAAAAATGATGTCCTCAGCGGCGCGACCCCCCAGGGCACCGGTAATGCGAGCCAGCAGCTGAGCCCGAGAAATCAGCATTTGCTCTTCGCTGGGGGTAAACCAGGTCAAGCCCTGGGCCTGTCCCCGAGGAATCAGGGTCACCTTCTGCACTGGGTCGTGGGCCTTCATCAGGGTGCCAACAATGGCATGGCCCACTTCGTGGTAGGCAATCAACCGCTTGCTCTTGCTGTCCACCAGGGGAGTGCCTTCCATACCCGCAATCACCCGGTCAACGGCGGCATCCACCTCCGACATGGTGATGGCCTCTTTGCGGCGGCGAGCGGTAAGAATGGCGGCTTCATTCAGCAGGTTGGCCAGGTCGGCTCCGGTAAAGCCAGGAGTGCGTCGGGCAATGGCTTCCAGGGAAATATCCGGGTCCAGCTTTTTGTTGCGGGCGTGCACTTTTAGCACTTCCAGACGACCCTTGATGTCGGGGGGATCAACCATCACCTGACGGTCAAAGCGTCCGGGACGCAGCAGGGCAGAATCCAGCACGTCTACCCGGTTGGTGGCGGCGATGATGATAATGCCGGTGTTGCCCTCAAAGCCATCCATCTCGGTCAAGAGCTGGTTCAGGGTTTGCTCCCGCTCGTCATTACCGCCGCCGATGCCAGCACCCCGCTGACGACCCACGGCATCAATCTCGTCAATAAAGATGATGCAGGGGGCGTTGTCTTTCGCTTTCTTAAACAGGTCGCGCACGCGGGAAGCCCCGACCCCGACGAACATTTCCACAAATTCAGAACCGGAGATGCTGAAGAAGGGAACCCCAGCCTCACCAGCAATAGCCTTGGCCAGCAGGGTCTTACCAGTTCCGGGAGGGCCAACCAGCAGCACACCTTTGGGAATGCGCGCTCCCACCGCAGTGAAGCGTTCCGGCTTTTTCAGGAAGGTCACCACTTCTTGCAGTTCTTCCTTCGCTTCATCAATACCGGCTACGTCATCAAACATGATGCCGGTCTTGGCCTCCATCATAAATCGGGCCTTTGACTTGCCGAAGTTCATGGCCTGACCGGGGCCACCAGGGCCACCGCTGGAGCGGCGGAACAAAAAGAACAGTCCCCCAATCAATAGCAGGGGAAACAGCAGGTTGCCCAGGGCACCTACGATAGCGCCATCGTTGCGGGGGGGATGGGCGTCAAGATTGATATTGGCATCCCGCAGGCGGCTGACCAGGTCAGGGGCATTGCCGGGCAGGTCTACCCGCCACCGTTGCACCCGGTTATCCAACTCGGGATCTACCGCTTCAATGATGGCCGTTTTGCCACCGTCGTATAGGTCAACCGAGGTTACTCGACCGGCGTCTAGATAATCTAGAAAGCGACCGTAGGTCATGCGGGTGCTAGCGGTGTTGCGCCCCATGTCGGCAGGGGAAGACGAAAACGCCCCCTGCCACAAAAAGAACCCAATTACTAAGAGCGGTAGGGTCCAGAGTAGGATGACTCTCCAGGAAAGTTTCATGCCAATGGCCTCTAATGACTAACTTGCAAAGTGTTAACAGGCTTTTGATAAATCAATAATGATGCCGCCTGCCTTCGGTAACCCAAAGCACCGCAAACGGCAACGGTGACCGGCGGAGGGGTGATAAAAGAAGTTGACGTTGGATGAATCTGATCAATAGATAAATATGAGACGAATCTTTACTTAATGTAACGTAACCCTCAAATTCCCGCAAATTGGCCCTTTGGGCGAATGCCCAGGGCTATCGTTGGGGTCGACTGCTTCCAGTCTAGAGAAAAACTCACGACTCGCGAAGTATTCCCCAGTTTAGATGCGATCCTCCGCCCTATTTTTGGCCTTGATAGCTGGGGTTGACTCAATCAGCAGGGTGTAATCGGCAGACCGTTCTTCAGCATAAGAGCCAACCCAAATTTGATAGGTGCCCGCCAACCACTGCCCTTCAATGGCGGGATTATGGCCCTGAACATCGTCACTACACCAGATGCCGCCCGGGCCTTGCACAATTAACGTGGTGTCCTGCTCGCTGTCTACCTTGACTGACAAATAGTCAAAGAATACCTCCAGGGTCATGATGTGGTTGGGCGCAGCATTGATATACCCCAAACACAGCCCGGTGGGGGTGCGTTCTTGAGCAATGACTCGGTTTGCCGGAAACTGCCCACCGCTATTGCCCATGAGTTTTAAAGGATTAGGGGCAAACTCTCGACTCAGCAACGTTTCTGGAGGGAATGCAGGAGATTGTGCAGCAACCCCCGTGGGTAGCCCAATAACTAGGGCTGAGAGAGCTAAACCGCCGAATTTGAAAGGAGTGAAAACCATACCATTGACCTACAAAATGGCATTTAAGTGACTGCAGCTATAGCTGCAGCTTGGAGCCGGGTAACATCGAACTGGCGCTGCCGCAAAATTAGCCAGGAATCCATCAAATCAGGGCCTTGCAAGGTTCCCATCAGGGCCGCTCGCAGGGATTTCATCACCAACCCCTTCTTCACCCCCTGGGCTTTGGTGACCTGGTTGACTAAAGACTTCAGTTCTTCGGCAGAATCCATCGCCACATCCGCCGTTAGCCCGGTGATAACCGCCTGAATCACATCGGATACCCCTTCGAGCTGGAGCTGAGCCCTGGCGTCATCGGCAAGTTCAATCGTTTCGGTCACGAAAAAGCGGCTGAGGTCAACGGCGTCAGGTAAGCGGGTCAGGCTGGGACCAATTAGAGACATGAGCGGCAGTAGCCAGTCCCGATCTGCTGTAGCATCCAGTTGATAACCGGCTTCCTTTAAGTAAGGCACCACCAGCTCCAGCAATTCCTCGGCTTCCATAGCATGGAGGTACTGGCTGTTGAGCCAGTCCAACTTATCCCAGTCGAATTTGGCTCCAGCCTTGTTGACCCGGTCAAAGCTGAACAGTTTGGCGGCCTCTGCCAGGGTGAATGTTTCCTGGGCATCCGGGGCGGACCAGCCCAGCAGGGTCATGTAGTTTGCCAGGGCAGGAGCCACAAACCCCATTTTCTGAAAGTCGGAAATGGAGGTTACCCCATCCCGCTTGGAAAGCTTCTGGCCACTCTGGTTCAGAATCAGCGGCGTGTGAGCGAATGCTGGAACGTTAGCCCCAAAGGCTTCGTATAGCAGAATTTGTTTGGCGGTGTTGGCGATGTGGTCTTCCCCACGAATGACGTGGGTAATGGCCATATCCATGTCGTCCACCACCACCGCCAGGTTGTACAGGGGCTGGCCAATGGTAGTGGCAGAAGAGGCTCGGGCAATTACCATGTCGCCGCCCAGGTCGCTGGCCTGCCAGGAAACGGGGCCGCGCACCATGTCGTTCCAGCTAATGGTGCGGCTATCGTCAATTTTGAAGCGAATCACCGCCGGGCGACCTTCGGCCTCAAAGCTGGCCTGTTGTTCAGGAGTCAAATCTCGATGGCGGTTGTCGTAGCGGGGGGCCTGGCCCTTGGCCTTCATGGCGTCGCGGATGGCGTCCAGTTCTTCCGGAGTGTCGTAGGCGCGGTAGGCCAGGCCCTTATCCAAAAGGGTTTGGATGGCCTGGCGATACAGGTCCAGCCGCTGGGACTGAAAGAAGGGGCCTTCATCCCAATCCAGCCCCAGCCACTGCAGGCCAGAGGTAATGTTGTCGGTGAATTCTGGCTTGGAGCGTTCCAGGTCGGTGTCCTCCACCCGGAGGATAAACTTACCGCCTTCGTGACGGGCAAAGAGCCAGTTAAATACAGCGGTACGGGCGGTACCAATGTGGAGGTTGCCCGTGGGGCTGGGAGCAATACGAACGCGGACAGTCATGGGTTACCTGCGCTATCGACAAGCTCTCATTTTAAGGGAAAGGGATGGGGGTTGGGTGAGGGTGGGTGAGGTGGGTGAGGTGGGTTCAAACGGGGCACTGGGCATTGGCCGTAGCCCACAGGAGAGCATTTCGCCAAACTCGATAGAGCGAGAATCCTTGGCGGAGGACTTTATCGCTCTACGATTCACCCGCTAAAACCGGAGGGTTTCTTTGCCTAAACCGGGGTTGCCTGCTTGGGTTCGGTCTCGGCATCGTCGTCGGTCTCGGCTTCGGTTTCCGTTACTGCTTCAACAGCTTCCGGTGCTTCCTCTTCTTCATCGGCGATCGCTTCATCAGCGATGGCAGCAGGCTCGGTGTCTTCCGCAGCCGCTTCGGGAACGGTGGCTGCTGCGTCGGCTTCAGCGTCCTCTTCCGCAGCCGCTGCGGGAATGGTGGCTGCTGCGTCGGCTTCGGGGTCAGCTACTTCCGGTTCTGCTGCGGCAGTAGGTTCAGCAGCGGTTGCTTCGGAGCCTGCCTCGGTTTCTTCATCTGCTTCGGCTTCAGGCTCATCCACGACAACGGTTTCCGGTTCGGTAACCACTTCGTCGGTGGAATCTACTTCTGCGACTTCCTCCGCAGCCGCCTCCTCGGCCTCTACGACACGCTCAACTTCGGCGGCGGAAATTTCCTCCGTTTCCGCGGTCTCTGCAATGGTGGGGGCCGCGGATTGGGCGGTGGTTTCGGCTGGAGTTGCTGGGGTTTCGACTGGAGTTGTTTCGGGGGTTTCTTCCACGGTGGCTGCGGCAGCTTCTTCTACAGCAGCGGGTTCAGGTTCTACCGGAGCAGAGGGCGTCGTTTCGGTTTTTGCCTTGGGGGCAGCGACGGTAACCTGGGCAGACTTGGCCGGTTTTTGACTGGTTTTAGGGACCGTGGGAATTTCGCCGGTCAGCACCATCTGGCGGATGATGCCAGCGTCCAGATTGCGCTTGTCTTTTGCTTTGGAAAGTTCAACGATTTTCTGGCCCAGTTCCTGACCTACTTGAGCGGCGGCATCTAAACTGTCGTAGGGCTGCATGGCCAGCCGGTTCAGGGCTACGTTGAATTCCCGGCTCCCCCGCTTGGTGGAAGGGTGCATATCGTTTTCGACCAGTACAGCTTTGGCCTGCTGGCGAATGGTACGACGAATTTGGCGGTAGCCGGTTTGCGACTGAGCTGATGCCATTGTTCCTCCTGCTGTTGGGTTTTTGGATCTGTTAACTGCGCTGATAAGGCCGCTTTTGACGACAATCAGGTTCAAGCTACCGCAAGGGATCAGGTTTTCCGTGCAGTCTGGGATACATCCGGTCCTGAGAGGCAAGGGGTTGCGGCAAAAATCAGCCCTTGGGCAGAGAGGGCGTCTGAAACTACTATGCTGGGTTGCAGATGGGTGGGGGAATGAACGGTGCTGCATCACATTCTGCTGATGAAAGGATTGCTAAAGATGCGGATTTGGGGGGCGGGAGGAATACTGGTTGCCGGCCTGGGACTGGCAGGTTGCCGGACGGAGCCTCCCGTAGGGTTTGTAGGCACTGAAATTTCGCAAGATACGACTGAGACGCTTCTATATCCGGTGTTTTTGGTAGATACCGCCACCGCTGGTCGCTACCGTCAGGAGGGGCTGAATTTTCGGCAGGCTGGGGATATGGAGGGGGCGATTGCCGCCCTCAAAATTGCCGCTGCTCTTGATCCACAAAATCCTGATAGCCACGTCATCCTGGGTTGGACCCAACACCTGGCTGGCAGTCGTGCTGCCGCTGCTAAAACGCTGCAGACTGCCCTGCGCCAGGACGATGACTATGTTCCTGCCCTGAACGCTCTAGGTATTGTCTATTTAGTAGATGGGCAACTCGATGCTGCCGTAGCCACCCATACTCGCGCTGCCGAGCTTAAACCTGACAACGAAATTGCCCACTATAACCTCAGCCTGGCCTACGAACGGTTGGCACAGTTTGACCAGGCCATTTCCCATGGCCAGACGGCGACCGAGTTGGAACCGGGCAATCCCCATCCCTGGGTGGCGTTGGCGCTGGCCTACTGGTCCAGCGGTGATCAGGTCCAGGCCGAGGCCAACTATTGGCAGGCCCTGCGGCTGGATGGGCGCTACACCAGCCAGGGGTATCTGGACCATCTGGAGCAGGCCGGGTTCAGTCGGGACCAGATCGACGCTACGGGCGAAATCTGGGCGCTTATCCAATAACCACACCGGGCTATAGGATGAAGGCGTACCTTTATCAACCTTTTGCAACTGGATGGCTAATCGTCCACAACCCCTCCCCATGATTGGCTGGCGCGAATGGGTTAATCTCCCCGACCTCGGCGTTCATGGCATAAAAGCTAAGATTGACACCGGGGCCCGGTCATCGGCACTGCACGCATTTGAGCTGGAGCATTTCGAGCGGGATGGGGTGGCCATGGTACGATTTCAGGCCCATCCTCTGCAGCGAGATGACAGCCATGTCGTTACCGTTGAAGCGGCCCTGCTGGATCAGCGGGTGGTTCGCAGTTCTGTCGGCCATGAGCAACTGCGCCCGGTCATTAAAACTCCTGTGCAGGTGGGGAATCAGGTTTTTCCGATTGAGCTTACCCTCACCAGCCGCGATGCTATGGGGTTTCGCATGTTGCTGGGGCGGCAGGCGGTGCGGCACCGGTTTTTAGTTGATCCGGGGCAGTCTTACCTGCAACCATTACCAGAAGCATCCATCCATAATGTTCAGACTTAACCTGCTATGAAAATTGTGATTTTGTCCAGGGATGAGACCCTCTATTCCACCCGCCGCCTGAAGGATGCGGGGGAAAAACTGGGTCACGAGATGCAGGTTATCGACCACTTGCGCTGCTACATGAACATCACCTCCCACAAGCCTAAGGTGCTCTATCAGGGGCAAAATCTGGAGGATATTGATGCTGTGATACCGCGTATTGGGGCGTCGAACACGTTCTATGGCACGGCAGTGGTGCGGCAGTTTGAAATTATGGGGGTGTTTACGGCAAATACATCCCAGGCGATTTCGCGATCGCGGGATAAGCTCCGGTCCCTGCAGATTATGGCCCGTCGCGGTATCGGCCTGCCGGTGACCGGCTTCGCCCATTCCACTAAAGATATTGACGGCCTGGTGGATATTGTCGGCGGCGCTCCCCTGGTGATTAAGCTGCTGGAGGGTACCCAGGGCATCGGCGTGGTGCTGGCAGAAACCCAGCAGGCGGCTAAATCCGTTATCGAAGCCTTTCGGGGGCTTGACGCCAATATTCTGGTGCAGGAGTTCATCAAAGAAGCAGGCGGCATGGATATCCGCTGCTTTGTGATTGGTGAAAAGGTGATCGCTGCCATGAAGCGCCAGGGAGCACCGGGAGAATTTCGCTCCAACCTGCACCGGGGCGGATCTGCCGCTAAGGTACGCCTGACCCCTGAAGAACGCAGTACCGCCATTCGTGCCGCTAAGGCCATGGGGCTGCGGGTAGCCGGGGTAGATTTGCTGCGGTCAAACCACGGCCCCGTGGTGATGGAAGTCAATTCATCCCCCGGGTTAGAAGGCATTGAAAAGGCGACCGATGTGGATGTAGCTGGCAAAATCATCGATTTTGTGGTCAAAAATGCCGCCCCCGGCAAAGATAACGATCGCATCAAACTCTGAAGTTCTGAGCCATCCGCGATCGCCAGATCGTCTGCTATATTGGATTCCAAGGCGAGATGTGGCAATTTTGCAAAACTGTCACAGTATTGACAAAGGCATGCAACCTAATCGCCATATAGCCTGTCTATTCTTGATATATCGAGAGAGACAGTTGAGGTAACGTGGATGGTTAAACCAGAATCTGATAATTCAAGCAATCGTTCCAGAAAGTCTTTAGCCGGTTCCCTGGCTCTAGTGTTGCTCGGCGCAGGAGTCGCGACAGCAGGTGCCCAGGGCGTTAAAACCCTGAGTTCTGTGGTGAATTTGCCTGCGATCGCCACCGAAGCAGAGCGCACCGTAGAGGCCACTCCCCAAAACCGCAATAACGTGGCGTTAATGCCCCAGGCATCTAACCCCAACGTCATCGCTAATCTGGTAGAAGAAGTCGGCCCTGCGGTGGTGCGCATCGACGCATCCCGCACGGTGCAAACCAACCTGCCAGACGCCTTTCAAGATCCCTTCTTCCGGCAGTTCTTTGGCGACCGCATGCCCATGCCCCCCTCTGAGCAAATTCAGCAGGGCGTTGGCTCCGGCTTTATCACCACCGAAGACGGCCAGATCATCACCAATGCCCACGTAGTTGACGGGGCCGATCGGGTAGAAGTGACCCTGCAAGACGGTCGCACCTTTGAAGGCCGAGTCGTCGGGGCTGACCCGGTTACCGACATCGCCATCATCGACATTGACGCCCGCGACCTGCCCACCGTTTCCATCAGCGACTCTGATCGTCTGATGCCTGGGGAATGGGTGGTCGCCATCGGTAACCCCCTGGGGTTGGATAGCACCGTCACCGCCGGTATTGTCAGCGCCACAGGTCGTACCAGCCGTGAAGTGGGTGTGCCCGATAAACGGGTCGACTTCATCCAAACCGATGCCGCCATTAACCCCGGTAACTCCGGCGGTCCTCTACTGAACCTGAACGGTGAAGTGGTGGGTGTGAATACCGCCATCATTCAGGGCGCGCAAGGTTTGGGCTTCGCCATTCCCATCAACATTGTCGAGCGCATTGCCGCCGACCTGCTGGATGATGGCCAGGTGGAGCACGCCTTCCTGGGAATCCAAATGGTGACCCTGTCCCCTGAGATGAAGAACAACATCAATAACAATCCCAATAGCCCCATCACCGTCAATGAGGAAGAAGGCATCCTGATTGTGCGAGTTATGCCTGACTCCCCCGCCGCTCGCAGTGGCCTTCGTGCCGGGGATGTGATTCTCTCGGTTGATGGACAGGCTGTCAAAGATAGCGAAGAAGTGCAGGATGCTGTCGCCAGCTCTTCCGTTGGGCAAAATCTGCGCATGACTATTCGCCGCAGCGGTCAGGACCAAACCCTGACTGTGCGCCCCGGTACCATACCGGCTCAGTAATGTATCTGCCAGTGCCGCCGCTTTGGCGGCATCCGTAGCTCCTGATAGGGCGCAGCTTAGCCGCTGCGCTTTTTTCTTTGTAAGTGTCTGACATTACTCTATCGAACAGGGTATTCCTATAGACGAACAGAAACGGTATTAAACCTGGTCCAGGTCCAGAAGTGGAGTTTTTCCTTAGGGAAAACTACAGATTTCGAGCTGGACCTGGTATACATGGCCCTTAAGTCGCTGGATGATTATTTTGCTGGAACGCTCTAAGCTAGAAATAATCAGCGATTGAAAACATCCTTCCCATGAAAGCGATTCGCAACATATTGATCGGTCTGGCCCTATTTGGAGTTATTGTGCTGGTGTGGGATGCCCTACCCTTCTACGCCGATGACACCCCAAACCCTCCAGAACCGGGACTGACTCAAAAAACAGACCTGGCTACCGCCACCTTTGCTGGAGGCTGCTTCTGGTGTATGGAGAAACCTTTCGATGAATTGGCAGGAGTTGTCTCCACCACCTCAGGTTACACAGGCGGCACCGTGGCAGACCCGACCTACTACCAGGTTTCCGCCGGAGGCACCGGCCATGTGGAATCGGTGCAGGTGCGCTACGACCCCAGCCAGGTCAGCTACGACACCCTGCTGGATGTGTTCTGGAAAAACGTCGATCCGTTGGACAACAATGGGCAATTCTGCGATAAGGGCAGTCAGTACCGCTCAAAAATCTTCGTCCACAACGATGAGCAGCGCCAACTGGCGGAAGCATCCAAGCAGGAACTGGCTCAGGAAAAATTCACTAATACCGATATTGCTACAGAAATCGAACAGGCCCAGACCTTCTATCCTGCCGAGGAATATCACCAGGACTACTACCTGAAGCATCCCATCCGTTACAACTACTACCGCACCGGCTGCGGACGCGATAAGCGATTAGAGGAAGTCTGGGGAAGTAGTGCTCACTGACCAGTCTTCAAGGAGAACCATAGCTACTGTCCCGCCGCAAAGAGCTGCTTGACCGTGAGTTCCAGCTTGGGAACTACCGTTGAACAAATCGCATCCCCTTCACGAAAAACGGTGTCTTCGTACTGCCCTTCGACCCACTGGCAGACGGTGACCTGGCGCTGCTCGGGGTCAACGATCCAGTATTCTGCGATCGCTCTCGCGGCATACTCAGTGTGCTTGTAGCGATAGTCGCGCTGGCGATTTTCTTCTCCGGGACTGACAACTTCGACAACTAAAGCCGGAGGCGGCATATCACGAGTGATCGTGGCGCGAGTGGCCCCGGCAATGGCAGCCAACGACTCCTCGGTGTGAATGAGTAAATCAGGAATTCGACACCGAGCCCGGCGACCCGAGACCTCGACTTCAGTATCCTTTGCAGTAGCAGCATTGGCTAGGGTGCTGTTGTATTTGCAGGCTAACTTTTACTGCTCATGTTTACGCTTCGTCGGATTCAGGCAGTTTTTCGGCGACCCGCAACTTCGCAGAGCGGGACCGGGGGTTGCTCTCCAATTCTGCATCAGCAGCGGTGATAGGTTTCTTGGTAATGACCTTTAGGACAGGATTCTCCTTGAGGGAATGTTTTACCATGCGGTCTTCCAGGCTGTGGAAGCTGATAATGGCGAGTCTGCCACCGGGAGCAAGCCAGTCAGGGGCTTTTTGTAGCAAAGTTTCCAGAACCTCCAGTTCCTGATTCACGGCAATCCGCAATGCCTGGAAGGTGCGGGTGGCAGGGTGGATACGACCATAGCGGTACTTGCGAGGCACACAGTAGGAGATGGCCTCCGCCAGTTCTGTAGTGGTTTGGAAGGGACGCTGCTCCAGGATCTTACGAGCGATGCGGCGGGAGAGGCGTTCTTCACCATAGTTGTAAATCAGGTTGGCCAGATCGGTTTCGTCCCAGTGGTTCACGATGTCGGCTGCAGTAAGGTCCTGGCTTTGATCCATCCGCATATCCAGGGGCGCTTCATGGCGAAAGCTAAAGCCCCGCTCGGGAATGTCGAACTGGGCGGAACTGACGCCAAGGTCTGCTAAAACTCCGTCGAATTGCTTCCCCTGAGGATCAAAGCTGGAGAAGTTGCCCTGCCAGAAGGTGACCCGGTCGCTGAATTCTGAGAGGTTGGTGCGGGCGGCTGCGATCGCGCTTTCATCCTGATCCACCGCCACCAGCCGCACGGACGGATCAGCCTGCAAAATCAGCCGACTATGACCACCCCCGCCCACCGTGGCATCCAAATAAAGCCCTCCAGGTTGAATGGCGAGGCCATCCAAAACCTCCTGGGGCAGCACGGGAATATGGTGAAAGTCAAAATCAGGCATTCAAAAAGCGCTTAAGGAACTCGCTGAGTTTACTCTAATGGGTAGCATAGGAACATCTGCAGAGGTCCATGTTGAACTATGGTTGTTGCGGCTCCAGAACCCAGGTCAGATTTGCGCCCCGTTGGAGAGCAGCGCGTCGTGCTGCGGGGATTATCGTGGGACAGCTATCTTCAAATTCTGGAAGCCCTGCCCGAATCCCGTGGTTCCCGCCTCACCTACGACGATGGAGTTCTAGAAATCACCGTGCCGCTAGAAGATCACGAGTTCTCAGGCCGCTTGATTGAGCGCTTCATCCTGACGCTGGTGGAACTGATGGGGCTGCGCATTAAAACCATGGGTTCTACCACCATGACCTATCCCCATCTGAGAAAGGGGGCTGAACCCGACAATGCTTACTACATCCAAAACCAGCCCCTCGTAAAAGGGCGAAACGTTGACTTCGGCGAAGATCCTCCCCCCGATCTGGTTGTTGAAGTAGACATCACCCATACTGATATCGCTAAGAACCAGTTCTATGCCAGCCTGGAGGTGCCTGAGTTCTGGCGCTTTAACGGCAAAATCTGGCGAATCTACGTCCTGCGGGAAGGCGTTTACACCGAAGTAAAGACCAGCCCAACCTTTCCACAGGTACCGAAAGAGCGGCTTTATGAGTTCTTAGCAACCGCCAAAGACGATGAAATCTCGGCAGTACAGGCACTTCGCCAATGGTGGCAGAGTCAAAGTGAATCCACATAGGTTCAACAATCAGCCAAAATTGTTGAACGATTAGCAAACGCAAATGCCTTGAGTCAGCAAACTTTGACGATTCCCATTAAGATATTCAAAAGACGTCCCTCAAGCAGACGCAGACTACTGGGTCAACCCTATGTCAATTATTGAAACTAAGACAGAACCCATGGTGCTCAACATGGGGCCGCACCATCCCTCCATGCACGGGGTGTTGCGTCTCATTGTCACCCTGGATGGCGAAGACGTACTCGACTGTGAGCCGGTCATCGGCTATCTCCATCGCGGTATGGAGAAAATCGCCGAAAATCGCACCAACATCATGTTCGTGCCCTACGTAAGCCGCTGGGACTACGCCGCGGGCATGTTCAACGAAGCCATTACGGTCAACGCCCCCGAGCAACTGGCGGATATTGAAGTGCCCAAACGGGCCAGCTACATCCGCGTGATCATGCTGGAGCTGAACCGCATCGCCAACCACCTGCTGTGGCTTGGTCCCTTCCTGGCTGACGTGGGCGCGCAGACTCCCTTCTTCTACATCTTCCGCGAACGGGAGATGATTTACGACCTGTGGGAAGCCGCCACCGGCATGCGGCTGATCAACAACAACTACTTCCGCATCGGCGGGGTCGCCGCCGACCTGCCCTACGGCTGGATCGACAAGTGCCTCGACTTCTGCGACTACTTTATGCCCAAGGTGGATGAGTACGAAAAGCTCATCACCAACAACCCCATCTTCCGCCGCCGGGTAGAAGGGGTCGGCACCATCAGCCGCGACGAAGCCATCGCCTGGGGTCTCTCCGGTCCCATGCTGCGCGGTTCTGGCGTCAAGTGGGACCTGCGCAAGGTTGACCACTACGAGTGCTACGACGACTTCGATTGGGATATCCACTACGAAACCGCTGGCGACTGCATGGCTCGCTACCAGGTGCGGATTCGGGAAATGCGCGAGTCGGTGAAAATTATTCGCCAGGCCTGTGCGGGCATTCCCGGTGGCCCCTTCGAAAACCTCGAAGCCAAGCGCATGATGGAAGGCCCCAAGTCAGAGTGGAACGACTTTGACTACCAGTTTGCCGGTAAGAAGATTGCCCCCACCTTCAAAATTCCCGCCGGTGAGCACTACGTGCGCATGGAAAGCGGCAAGGGTGAACTGGGAGTCTTTATCATAGGCAACGATAATGCTTTCCCCTGGCGATTCAAGATTCGTCCACCCGATTTCAATAACCTGCAGATTCTGCCCTACCTGCTGAAAGGTGTAAAGGTAGCCGACATCATGGCCATCCTGGGCAGCATCGACATCATCATGGGGTCGGTGGATCGCTAGAAGCTCTGCTATCCCGCATCTCACCGGAACCCAGGCAGCTGTAAGGCTAGTCTGGGTTTCCTTTTTTATGGGTTTCCTTTTTTAAAGGAGACTTCTGGCAAAGTTGCCCTACGGCTATCTTCAGTCTTCCTGACCAGAGGCATCGGTAAAAACATCCACCTCATCAGGACGATGCACTCCCCCCAAATTAGGCAATGCCTGGATCACTTTTTCAGGATTCGTGGCAATCAGGTCGAGCATGTCATATTCGCTAACTTCGCGCCCCCACTCTGTCGAAAGCCGATGGGCATAGTACTTGACCTGAGCCATAATGCGCGGTTCCGACTGGCGCAGATACATGCAAAGGCAGGCACGTGCCTGAGCATCGGTGTCTCGTCCCAGGAAAAAAGCCAGGGCGTTGAGGAGGCGGCTTTCGTAGTCGGGAAGGTTTTGTGGCATGGATGGTTGAGGGGGTGGTTGAGGGAATTCAAAATTCAAAATTCAAAATTCAAAAAATTTGGAAGCAGCTGTAGCGTGGGTTAGGCCCTCATTGAATCAAGTCGTAGGCAGATAAATTGGGCATTGGCCGTAACCCACAGGAGAGCCTGTTTATGAAGATAGAAAAGAGAGCAAGTCAGGAGAGCGGCTAAGTTTCCGATACCAGCGTTGCCAGAGCTTTCAAAATTTGCAGGGTTTGCGCTAAGCCATCATCCTGATCCAGAATAAATTCCTTTGAGCGAGCATATCGAGGCGTTTTCTGACGAACCAGTTTCAAAAACTGGAAACTGCTGCCGTTAGTAACCAGACCGTACAGGGGCAAATTTGACGCAGGAGCAGCCAGCATATAGCCCAACACCTGGGGAATGCCGACCTTCAGGGAAAACTCTGCTCGCTTGGATTCAATCACCAACACCCAAAGCTGATCCTTCAGTAACAGCACATCTAAACGCCCTTTGAGATGAGGTTCTCCCTGTTCAGCCACAATCTCCACCGTTTTTTCTGTGGTGACATAAAACGGTGGCAGAAATAGCCCCGCTAAGTCCAGCAGAGGAGCTACTATCGCTAGTTTAACGGTATTTTTTAGCAGTGATCTCCGCTCCAGGTTGGCATAGGCTGCTTTGACCCGCTCCAGACGAGTCTGTTCTGCTGGGGTCAGCGGGCAGTAAGTTCCGTTGCCATTCCTGGAAAAACTGAGTGTCTTCTACTGCCTGAAGGTCAAACTGCTGCTCCAGGTCATATAGAGTGAGCTGTTCAATGGCGATGGTTGGAGCCATGGGGAGATCAGTTTGCTGTCATATCAGCATTATCGGTGATGCAACTTGTTTTATCAGCAAACCTTAATCTTGAAAGGCCTGGTCTAGAGGGATTCCCTTGCCTTGCTCAAACTCATCAAGACTGCGACGTAAACCAGCCATAATTTCCAACTGTTCCAGCCGTTCTAAAAGGCATTGATAACTCTCGGCATCTTGCACAACCACTGCCGCCTTTCCATTTACGGTTAAAACCATGGGTGACTGGGTTTCTTTCAATGTATTCAGAAACGTTTTGGCACTACGTTGAAATTCTGATAGAGGATGGATGTTGCGAAGATTTAAAGACGTAGGGCAAAGGTGCTTGACGAGTAATTCCATGATAATTTCCTGATAATTTCTTGTCCAGGATATTCTTGGTGTCCTGTGTCTTTGTTACCAATATCTATGGTCTGTTTCTTTCAGCCAACATAGAGAATTAGTATGTCAGCATGAATCTTTTCGACCACAATCGCCAGCAGCAAATCGACCGGGATGCTCCCCTGGCGGCGCGAATGCGACCCCGCACCCTGGATGAGTTCATCGGGCAGGATGCGGTCGTAGGGCCGGGGCGACTTCTGCGGCGAGCGATTCAGGCCGATCAGCTCTCGTCACTGATTTTCTTCGGCCCGCCGGGAACCGGCAAAACCACCCTGGCCCAGATTATTGCCAACACCACCAGCGCCCACTTCATTGCGATTAATGCTGTACTGGCCGGGGTGAAAGACATCCGGGAAGCGATTGCTACTGCCCAGGAATTTCGTGGCCAGTACGGACGCCGCACCATCCTCTTTATTGACGAGGTTCACCGCTTCAACAAGGCCCAGCAGGATGCGCTGCTGCCCTGGGTCGAAAATGGCACGGTAATCCTGATTGGGGCGACCACCGAGAATCCCTTCTTTGAGGTCAACAAGGCCCTGGTCAGTCGCTCACGGATTTTCCAGCTCAAGCCGCTGGAGGAGGCAGACCTTTATCGAGTGGCAGAGCAGGCGCTGAAGGATCAGGAGCGGGGATATGGAGAGCGCCCTGTCCACATAGCCCAGGCAGCCCTGGACCACCTGGTAAATGTAGCCAATGGGGACGCTCGCGCTCTGTTGAATGCTCTGGAACTGGCGGTGGAAACCACAGAACCCGACGATTCCGGCACCATTCCTATCACCCTGGAGGTGGCAGAAGAGTCCATTCAGCGGCGGGCCGTCCTCTACGACAAAGAGGGGGATGCCCACTTCGACACCATCAGCGCCTTTATCAAAAGTGTGCGAGGCTCTGATCCAGATGCCGCCCTCTACTGGCTGGCGCGGATGGTCTATGCCGGGGAAGATCCCCGCTACATTTTTCGGCGACTGATCATCCTGGCCAGCGAGGACATTGGGCTGGGAGATCCCCATGCGGTGACGGTAGTGACCAGCTGTGCCGAATCCTTCGACCGGGTGGGGATGCCGGAAGGACGCTACCCCCTGGCCCAGGCTACCCTTTACCTGGCGACGGCTCCCAAGTCGAACAGCGCCATGGGCTTTTTCGATGCCCTTTCCACGGTGGAAAAGGAGCGAGAGCGGGAGGTGCCCACTGCCATGCGGGACGCCAATCGGGATAAGGAGGGGTTTGGTCACGGTAAGGGCTATCTCTATCCCCACTCCTACCGGGAGCACTGGGTAGAGCAGCAGTATCTGCCCAGTGGCTTACAGGGACAGGTTTTCTACCAGCCCTCGAATCAGGGATACGAGGCTTCCATCCAAACTCAAGTGGCGCGGCGGCGGGAGGCTCAACTGGCGGCCATGGTCGATGGCGGCGGTGCCCTGTCGGAAGCCCTCACCTACAGCCCTGACGATCCAGCTCGGGACCGCTGGCTGCAGCGCACCATCAGCCAGGCGGGAGAACAGGTAGGCTGGATTCGCGATCGCATCTTCTCCCTCGCCCCCATTCAGCGCCACCACCGCATCCTCGACCTCAACGCTCGTACTGGATTGCTGGTCTGGGAAGCGGTTCGTCGCGTCCCCGAAGGCGGTGTCTACGCCCGCGTGCAAAGCCAGCAGGATAAAGCAGCCCTGGAAGAGTTGGCAGCTCGATTGCCGGAACTCTCCCGTCCGATTCTGTGCCAGGGAGATTTGCAGGATCTGGACAAAATCCTGTGGGGGCAGACGCCGGGGCTGAGGTGCGATCGCATCCTCGGACGCAACGCCCTTGGCCAAGCAACCGACCGCGCACGAGCCATCCAAGCCCTCAAATCCCTCCTGGCGGAAGACGGCAGCATCGCTGTGGCGGAAACCATTCCCCGCCACAGCCAGCACATTTCCGCCCTGGTGGATTCTTCCAGCCTTACTAAAGCCCTGGCCCAGCGCTGGCAAAAAGCTGACAAAGCCATCACCCAATCCACCACCGACCCCCGCTTTAACTGGGATGCGGAAACCCTGGAGAGCCAATTCCAGAAAGCAGGGTGCAAAGTTCAACTGGCGCTAGAAACGATACATAACCAGGTCTACATTTCTCCATCCTTGTTGAAGCGCTGGTTCTCCAAAAATGGACAGCCTCCCAGCTACTACGACCAGCTCTCAGAACATCTGTCAGAGAAGGATATCGCCGCTATCCAACAGATCTGCCAGCGGCAGTTGCAGAACCAAACGGTGGAGTGGCGATCTCAAATCGCCTTCCTCGTGGCGCAGGCAAAGACATAATCTAACGCCGAAATAACCCGATCCCATCCCCTGGCACGCCATACCCGAGCAGGAGCCTGGAAACGAGATATCTTAAAGTTGAATGTCACTGAATTAAGCTGAAATCAACCCCTGCAAATTGCTGAAAGCCTTGATCTGCCGTAGGGTGGGCACTGCCCACCAGTCTTATGTCAGTGACATTTATCTTAAAGTTATCAAGGCGCAACCCTAACCACTGCCATGACCGTTACCACTTACAGGTGGACCGTTGAGCGCTATCACCAGGCCATTGATGCCGGATTATTTGAAGACCAACCGGTTGAACTGCTGCGGGGGGAAATTGTTGTCATGCCGCCGGAGCGAGAACCCAGCCCTGTCAATGTGGACTTTGCCTGAAGCTGCGACCGGCGTAGGGTGCATTAGCGGCTCACACATCTGCGCGAAACCTCACAGGCTTTGTCTTTGGGCCGCAATGCACCGCTTACGATATCAAGATTCTCGCTTAACGCAAACGGTGCGTTCCGGCCAGGGCAGAAATTTTGCATCATCGCACGGTGAGCCTGAGGCCGGGACACACCCTACGCATAATTGAGATTTTAGGGGGTTTGATGGAGTTAAAATCTCCCTTTTCGGAACACCTTGACAGGGCTGGCACTGCCCACCCTACGGCAAATCGAGGCTTTCAGCGATTTGCCGGGGTTGATTTCAGCTTAATTCAGTGACATTCATGGTTAGTTTCGCAACATCGAAGATGCTCGGAGGGTTGGGTGAGCGCCAGCGGAGCCCAGCCTATGTTGTAATACTTTCTGCGCGAAATAAACCTTGTCCAGGGCCAGAAGTGGAGTTTTGCTTTAGAGTAAACTCCAGATTTCGAGCTGGACTTGGTATATCAGAACCTGAAGCGATGGCTGACCATCGGCTGTCGCTGCTGTAGCGCCTGGTCTATTCCACACAGATAAATCAACCGGCATTGTCACCGGTTGATCTGCTACCAGTCACTTTTACCGGCCTTAGGCAAGGGTCAAAAGCCTCAGTCCAGTAAAAGCCGCAATTTGCGTTATAGCTCTTCCGTGGAAATTTCAGGCTGGGGGAGGGGTTCGGGCATTTCCATCGGTTCCGAAACTTCCACCGGTTCTGCCATCTCCATGGCTTCCATCGCCGGTTCGGCCTGGGTAGCCTCCAGGGGAATCGCTTCTTTCTCGGCTTCGCTCTTCTCAAGCTGCAGGGGCATCCGCAAAGGCTCTGCGGTTTCCAGCTCCATTTCGGTATGGGGCAGGGAGGCTTCCAGGTCGTCCAGGGGACGGGGGATCACCATGACGGCGTTGAGTTCGCCGATGCGTTCGGCTTCGTGCATACCGGCTTCGATGGCGATCGCAACATTCGGCAGCGATCCCCGAATCAAAATCGTACAGAGCCCGTCCCCAATGGTTTCGTGGGACATCAGCTCCACATCGGCGGATTTGGTCATGGCATCTGCCGCGCCGACCATAGCCGGGAATCCCCGCGTTTCCAAAAGACCAATAGCCTGACTGCCCAGCCGACCCCGTCCCACTTTGCGCAACTCATCCCACCGGGCGCAGATGGGCAGCACCGCCTCCAGGTTCGGCAGCGGTCTGGGGATCAGGGTGGAGGATACAAACTGGCCAAATTCCTCAGCGGTCTGCACCCCGGCTTCTACCGCCATGCGCACATCGGCCACCCCACCCCGGACGATGGCGGTACAGTGCCCGCTTCCGGTTTTCTCGTAGCCCACCAGCAGCACATCCGCCGCCTTTAGCATGGCATCGGCAGTCCCGATAATAGCGGGAAAGCTTTCCGTAGACACCATGCCCAGAGCCGCTCCGCGATACTTGTCCCGTCGCCGCTGTTCTGCCTTCTCCCTGGCCGGAATCGGCGTCGCCAGGGACAGTTTTTTCTTGGCCTTAGACGCGGTACTTACGGTTTGCTTTGCGTCTTGCATCGGGGCCAGTTTGACATCGGGTTGCATAGTGCGCCTCGGGGAGGATGGGGTCCGCATCTCCATTCTATGTCTTGTCTTCGGAGGTAGACCCGTTTAACGGACGACGGTGGGGGAAAAGGGTTTCTAAAAGCTGACTGACCTGCTTTTTGCCGTAAACATGGGTAACGTTTGGTAAGGATTTACCTGCGGCAGTTTCCTCAGTTTCGGCGGCTGCTTCCGGGGCTGAGGGATTTGAACCATTGGGCTGATTGCCTTCCACCGCTGCGGGAACTGCTTCAACTGATTGTCCCTCAGTTCCCGTCAGAGGTTCTGTAGCCGGTGATTCTTCAGCAGTGAGCTGTTCACCATTCTGGGAAGATCCCGAGTTCCCATTGGAGGGAATGTCCCCATTAGCAGGGAGCCCTTCAGCCGTGGGAATGTCCTCAACCTCCGAGACAGGAATGAACTCAGCGTTACCGGATGGTATTCCACCATGACTGGGAAAGTCCGGTTCTGGAGAAGACGAGCGTTGCCCTGGAGCAGATGAAGCCTGTAACTGAGTCGGATCTCCCAGGAGGGCCTTGGGTGCCACCACCCCATGGGCCTCAACATTCGGATTGATTACCGTGCTGTTGGCCCCAATGCAGGCATGGTGGCCGATGCGTCCCGGTCCAACCACTAACACACCACTGCCCAGGTTGGCTCCCGGCTCAACGACCAGGGTGCCCCGGCTAACCCGAATCACCACATCGGCTCCCAGGCAGACTCCTGCGGAAATAACCAGACGACAGCCGGGTTCCGCCCCCAGAAGTACCCCTTCTGCCATGGCCACTCCGGGGGAAATATCCACGTCGCCGTAGACATAACCGCGTTTGGATTGTGTTAAAGCCTGGTTGGGCTCTGCCATGGAAGGGGTCAGTAACTAAGGACGTTGAATGGTGGTTTCAAGCACCCGCCGTTTCACCCTGGGGTCGATGCCGATCAGGCGCACATATTCCCCCTGGTGATCACGGAGTTGGGCTTCTAAGGCAGACAGAATATCGGAGACCCGGTTGCCCTCAATGGCCTGTCCGGTCTGCCAGGCCCCGCTGCGGTAACGTCGCTGGTCGGCATGCTCCACACTGACGCGATAACCCTGGTTCACCAGCTGGTTCACCTGTTGCACCACGTCCTGAGACAATCCCCTGCCACCGCCAGCACCATTGCTGGATACAGGAGTCGACACGGGCTGAGTGTAAACCGGGACCGAGGGACCGGAAGCTGGAGTCGATGCCGGAGAAGACTGACCGCCGGGACGCTGCACCGTAGTCGGGGAAACTCGACGTTTCGCCACCGGATCAATCCCAAAGATGCGCACATACTCATCAGGATGCTCTGCCATGCAGGCCTGAATGGCCGTCATCACCTGGCTTTCGTTATTAGCGCTGATGGGAGGGCAGGTCTGCCACACATTGCTGCGGTAGCGGCGGCTGTCGGCATGTTCTGCACCAATCTTGTAGCCCTGGCTCAGGTAATACCGCACCTGCTGGGTCAGGTCGCCGCTGACGCTGGGCTTGTGGCCGTTTGAAGAAGAGTATCCAGAAGCTGCCCCATTGCTGGATGCGGGGGCGGAATGGCTGATTTCGACGGGCTTGCCATCCGGGCGCTGAATGGTGATGGACGCAACCCGTTTCTTATCGGGGGTAATGCCGAACATCCGCACGTATTCGCCGGAGTGCTCTTCCAGACAGGCCTTGAGGGAGGCCATGACATCGGATTCGTGGGTGGAATCAATGGGGCTGCAGGTCTGCCACACCCCGCTGCGGTAGCGACGCACATCAGCATGCTCAGTGCCAACCTTGTAGCCCTGGTTCAGGTAATTCCGCACCTGCTGCACGATGTCGCCGGGCAGAATACCGTGGGCGGCAGCGGCGGTGGGGGAAGGACGGTAGCTACCGGAGGAAGAAGGCGCTGCAACAGAGACGCCACCGCCCACTTCAACCGGCTTGCCGTCGGGGCGCTGAATCGTGACCGGAGCCACCCGCTGCTTGGCCTTTGGATCGATCCCGAACATCCGCACATACTCACCAGAGTGTTCCGCCAGACAGGCTTCCAAAGCGCCCAGTGCTTCTGATTCCCGCACGGTGTCGATGGGGCTGCAGGTCTGCCACACCCCGCTGCGGTAGCGCCGGGAATCGGCGTGTTCGGTACCAATTCGCAATCCCTGGGCCAGATATTGACGAGCCCGTTGCACGATATCAGGGCTGAGCTGTTGACGTTCCATAGTTCCTAATCCAACGTTGTCGTTTGAAGTGTTTATCGAGTCTCCCCAGGTTGCCTGAGAGCCGGAGGCAGCTCTCCCTGGTTCGGCCATTGCGAAGCTTTCTCCTCCCAGGAGTTCCCGCGCCAGGGCAATGTCTGCAGGCCCCACGTCGGGGAGCATATCCGCCTGCTCCTGTCGGGTAATGACGGAACCGGAGGGAACCAGCTTACCCGCGGGAATTTCGACATCCTGCACCAGGGCGTGCATCAACACAATGCACCCCTTACCCAGGCGCGCATTGAAGAGGGTGGATCGAAATCCGACAAAGCAACCGGCTCCAATATAAGCCGGTCCCTGAATTAAAACTTTGTGGGTCAGCCTGGCCTGGTCGCCAACCCACACGGTATAGGGGGCTTGATCATCACCCAAAACTTTTCCCTGGGGCAGGCCGTAGATGGCGCACCCCTCCTGAACTACGGTGCCAGACCCGATATGGAACGTAGCCCCCTGATCAGCACGAATTGAAACGCCGGGGGCGATGATAGCCTCCCCCAGAATTCGCACATCCCCTTCCACCTGGGCGAGGGAATGAATTTTGGCTGACGGGGACACCTGCGGCCTCCCCGAAGAAGCCGCAGATGCCGGAGACACCGCTGCTGTGCGGACCGTCATTGCCCGAATCCTCCAAACAAATCTCCTGTATGTTGCCCGTGCTGACCGGGTAAACCCTGGCCGAACCCGAAACCGCTAAGAAGGCCAACCCCAAAGGGCAACCAAACTTCCCCCAACCACCAAAGCCTCGCCACCGCAGGGTGGGCACTGCCCACCAAACCCAATCGAGGCTGCTCTCAACCTATCTAGAGCCACCGCAGGGTGGGCACTGCCCACCACCACACCCAATCGCCCCTCAATCCAACCTATCTAGAGCCACCGCAGGGTGGGCACTGCCCACCAAACCAAATCGAGGCTACTCTCAACCTATCTAGAGCCACCGTAGGGTGGGCACTGCCCACCACCACACCCAATCGCCCCTCAATCCAACCTATCCAACGGCAGAAAACCTCTACCAGGCAAATTCAGAAATCGTTAAATGGGCCATCCCACTTGCGGATTGAGCGGTCGTGGATTCAGAGCTTTCACCATGCAGAAGCGCAGTCTTCCCGAAAAGACCAGGTTCTGAATTGACGCTTGCTCTGAACAGCCCAGGAACCCCAACAACCTTAATTAAAATCCTCGCTTTTGTTATAAAGCGCACCGCTATCAAGGCTGACAGTATCCACAATGGCGATAACGGCAGCATCTACCGGGCGGTTTTCGTACCCCTGATGCTGGCGGGCACCGCTGCCTCGGGTAATGAGAACCCATTCCCCCGGGCCAGCACCCACCACATCAGCAGCGACTGCGTAGTCTGGCAGCAATTCGCCGTCTTCACTGATCAATTGCACCAACAAAAACTTGACGCCGCTCAGACTGGGTTCTTTACAGGTGCTAACAACCGTGCCGCGAACCTTAGCCAAGAGCATAGGGCCTTATCTGCCGTAGGGCCGAATGCCGGACACGCTTTCGCGGAATTGCTCAACCGCTTCGGTGTAGCGGATGGGCAGCACAAATTCGAGGTTTTCGTGGGGGCGGGCGATGATGTGGGTGGACAGCACCTGACCACCATTAACCCGCTTAACGTTCTCGATACCAGCGGCCACAGAAGCCTGTACCTCAGACACGTCGCCGCGAATGATGACGGTCACGCGCCCACTACCAATTTTTTCATAGCCAACGAGAGTGACTCGGGCCGCCTTAACCATAGCGTCCGCCGCTTCTACCACGGCAGGAAACCCGAGGGTCTCGACCATACCAACTGCAATTGCCATTTTTATGAACCTTTATTACTTAATTGTGCTGACGGAAAGCCGAAGAACGAATAGCCTGATGGGTAAAGTGACGCCCGAACGCTAAGCTTTACCCACGACTCAGGAGAATTGGACTAACCTAAAGGCGTTAAGTCCGAAATTGTTCGACGGCCTCGGTGTAGCGAATGGGCAACACGAACTCCAGGTTTTCGTGGGGACGGGCAATGATGTGGGTGGAGAGCACCTCGCCACCGTTGACCCGCTTGGCGGACTCAATACCGGCAGACACAGAAGCCTGAACTTCAGATACGTCGCCCCGCACAATGACAGTGACGCGACCGCTACCAATTTTCTCGTAGCCGACCAGGGTCACGCGAGCAGCCTTGACCATGGCGTCAGCAGCTTCCACAACGGCTGGAAAGCCGAGGGTTTCAATCATTCCAACAGCAATAGGCATCGTCGTAATCTCCTCGAGAGTTCAGGCAAGGGTCAACGGCGCGTCTGGAGTGGTTCCGACGTTAAATTAGGCACTCAAAAAAGATCCCGCAGTTTAACAAAACGGGACTCGCCTAAAGGAAGCAGAGTTGAATTGCCTGAAAGTTTTAATAACAAGTCAAGCATAGGTGTCTGCAGGTACTTTTGCAATATAAGTGCCAATGATTGTTGCTAATATTGAGCATCATTAAAACTTATGTAGTAACTCTTGGTATCTATTGATTTAGCTTTAAGGAAACGAGTGTACTCACTCAATGACTGGATGCGGCGATAATGTCCCACAAATCAGAGCAAATTCAAGCCCCTGGGAGGATTACTGGCAGACGCCATTGCAAAGTATTGTGTAGATCCATCAATTTTGGCGAAGGCCATTCAAGCCCCAGAGCCTTTGGAATATTTGGCTGTAGCAGTTTACACAAAATCTTGCAGAAGGTTAAGACTCATGTCAGGTTTTCGGTGCGATCGCCCTGCATCTCGCCGAATTGATGTCCCTCCCTTAATGTATAGATTAACGATTACTATCGCGGCTTCGTAGCGTGGCTGGCTCTGAAACCCTCCGGGATCCACCGTTGCCGCTGTGCAGATTTACTTCGTCAAGGGTTTGGTATGACTCAATTTTGGGTTGAGACAAGCTGGTTGCTGCCCTGTTACGGGCTGATGGGGGCATTAGCCTCCCTGCCCTGGTCTGCCGGGCTGATTCGGCGCACGGGGCCACGACCAGCGGCCTATATCAACATCTTGATGACCCTGGTGGCCTCCATCCATGGGCTGCTGGCGTTTCAGGGGATCTGGAACCAGGGCTCCCAGGAGCTGATGTATAACTGGTTCAGCTTCGCCGACCTGCAGCTCAACCTGTCCCTTGAGTTATCCGTCCTCACCCTGGGCACCCTGGAGCTGGTCACGACCCTGTCTCTGCTGGCCCAAATCTTCGCCCTGGGCTACATGGAGAAAGACTGGGCCCTGGCGCGGTTCTATTCCCTCATGGGCTTTTTTGAGGGGGCGATGGCGGGCATCGTCCTCAGCGGCTCCCTGTTTGTCTCCTACTCCCTGCTGGAGATGCTGACGGTTTCTACCTACCTGCTGGTGGGCTTCTGGTATGCCCAGCCCCTGGTGGTGACGGCGGCGCGGGACGCCTTTCTGACCAAGCGCATCGGCGATGTGCTGCTGTTGATGGGGGTGGTGGCCCTGGCAGCTCTGGCAGGCAGTTTGAATTTTAACGACCTTTACGAATGGGTGAAGACGGCGGACCTCAGCCCCATCGTCGTGACCCTGCTGGGGCTGGCTTTGATTGCCGGACCCACGGGTAAATGCGCCCAGTTCCCCCTCCACCTGTGGCTGGATGAGGCCATGGAAGGTCCTAACCCCGCGTCGATTCTGCGGAACTCGGCGGTGGTGACCTGTGGGGCCTATGTGCTGATCCGCCTGCAGCCGATTGTGGTGCTGTCCCCCGTTACCCTGACAGCTCTGATCACCATTGGCACCCTGACGGCGGTGGGCGCTTCCCTGGTAGCCCTGGCCCAGGTGGACCTGAAGCGGACCCTCTCCTATTCCACCAGTGCCTATTTGGGATTGGTGTTCATTGCCGTAGGCACCGAATGGCCGGGAGTAGCTTTCTCTATTCTGCTGACCCATGCGGTAGCTAAAGCCTTGATTTTCATGAGTGTGGGGTCGATCATTCTGGCCACTAACAACCAGAACCTGACGGAAATGGGCGGTCTGGGACCGAAGATGCCCGCTACCACCTTCGCCTTTGCCACCGGAGCCCTGGGTATGATTGGGCTCTTTCCCCTGGGTTGCTTCTGGGGCATGCGCATGGGCATTGACTTTCTCAGTCAGGGTACGCCCCTGCTGGCGGGAGTGTTTCTGGTGGTGAACCTGCTGACGGCGGTGAACCTGACGCGGGTGTTCCGCCTGGTGTTTTTGGGACCGACCCAGCCCAAGTCTCGCCGCGCCCCCGAGGCCCCCTGGCAAATGGCGGTACCGATGGTGTTTCTCTCCATCTTCACCCTGCTGGTACCGGCCATTATGGGTGAGCTGGAACTGCTGCCTCCCTGGGAATACATCAACCCGCCAGTGACGGTGGCGCTGATCGCATCCGGGGCTATCGGTGTAGCCCTCGGGACCGTGATTCCCCTGTCCAAGTCCCTGGCCCGTTCCAGCCAGCGCACCCTGCGCATTGCCCAGGATATTCTGGCCTATGACTTCTACACCGAGCGGCTGTATCGCCTGACGGTGGTGGCGGCGGTGGGCGGTTTCGCCAATCTGATCAACTGGTTTGACCGCTATGTGGTGGATGGCCTGGTGAATGCCGTCGGGCTGGCCTCGCTGATGGGGGGCGAAAGCCTGAAGTACAGCATTCCGGGGCAGTCTCAGGTATACCTGCTGACCATTATGGTGGGCGTTAGCCTGCTGGGAATTTTCATGACCTGGACACTTTGGTAACGGTTTGTCGATGCTGAGCGCACTAATTCTGATTCCACTGTTGGGGGCTTTGGCCATCAGCCTCTGGCCCCAAAAAATCGAGGCCAGGGTAGCCAAGACCGTCAGCTTTGTCACCCTGGGGCTGACCCTGGTGCTGGTGATCTGGCTGGCCAGTCGGTTTGAGCTGACCACACCGGGTTTCCAGTTTGAGGAGTTGCTACCCTGGGTGGAACCCCTGGGCCTGAGCTATCGCCTGGGGCTGGATGGCCTGTCTTTGCCGCTGCTGGCCATTAACAGTCTGCTGACCATTGTTGCGGTCTACATTAGCGACCCTAAGCTGCATCGCCCCCGGCTGTATTACGTTCTGCTGCTGGTAATCAACAGTGCCGTCGCCGGAGCGTTTCTGTCCTCGAATCTGCTGCTGTTCTTCATCTTCTACGAGCTGGAGCTGGTTCCCCTTTACCTGCTGATTGCCATTTGGGGCGGGGCGAGACGAGGTTATGCCGCGACTAAATTTTTGATTTATACGGCCCTGTCCGGAGTGCTGATTTTAGGGGCTTTCCTGGGACTGGTCTGGCTATCGGGTAACTCCAGTTTTGACTACGACAGCAACCTGGCAGCGACATTGCCTCTGGTGCAACAGGTGATCCTGTTGATTGCGCTCCTCGTCGGCTTTGGCATCAAAATTCCCCTGTTCCCCTTCCACACCTGGCTGCCCGATGCCCACGTGGAGGCCTCCACTCCCATTTCGGTGCTGCTGGCCGGGGTGCTGCTGAAGCTGGGCACCTACGGGCTGGTGCGGTTCGGCCTGGGGCTGTTCCCCGACGCCTGGATGGCCCTCGCCCCCTGGATGGCGGGATGGGCGGTGATCAGCGTTCTCTACGGTTCCCTGGCGGCCATTTCCCAGCAGGATATGAAGAAGATGGTGGCCTACAGCTCCATTGGCCACATGGGTTATGTGTTGCTGGCGGCGGCGGCAGCAACTCCCCTCAGCATTGTCGGCACCGTGTTCCAGATGGTGAGCCACGGGCTGATTTCGGCCCTGCTGTTTTTGCTGGTGGGGGTGGTCTATCACACTACCGGAACTCGGGATTTGCAGGTGCTGAGAGGGTTGCTGAATCCCGAACGGGGTCTGCCCTTCGTCGGCTCCTTGATGATCCTGGGGGTGATGGCCAGTGCCGGAATTCCCGGTATGGTGGGCTTTATCTCTGAATTTCTGGTGTTTCGGGGCAGTTTCCTGATTTTCCCGGTGCAGACGCTGCTGTGTATGGTGGGGTCGGGGCTGACGGCGGTGTACTTCCTGCTGCTGGTGAACAGGGCGTTTTTTGGACGGCTTGCGATCGCGCCTCCAGCCTCCTCTCCCCAACTCGATGTCTACATTCCCCCCGTCACCTGGCGGGACCGACTCCCCGCCCTGGCCCTGGCCTCGATGATTGTCGCCTTTGGCCTGCAGCCCAATTGGATGGCCCGCTGGAGCGAACACACTACCCTGGCCCTGCACGAACCCTATCAGGCCTACGTGCAGGCGAAACTCGAACAGAATTATCCAGGCCCTGACCGGCTTGGGGCCGAAGCCATTGCCGAGTACTTGCTGCCATGACCAACACCCTCCCCCAACCCAAAACCGCTACTGTCCATCCCCTGGAGCCGTTCATTCAGCGGCTGCTGTCGGCGGATGCCCTGCTGCCCGACTCCGAGACCAACCTGCTGGAGGTGGTAGGCATCCTCAAAAGCTACGGGGTGGTGCTGGATGCCTATTCCAACAACCTGATCTACATTGCCAACCACCAGTTTCTGGTGCTGTTCCCCTTCTTCAAGTACTTCAACGGCGAAGTGACCCTGCCCAAGCTGCTGCGTTTCTGGTGGCACGACCGCATCAACTTTGAGTACGCCGAGTACTGCATGCGCATGATGCTCTGGCACGGCGGCGGCGGGTTGGATCAGTATCTGGATTCCGATGCATTCCTGGAGCGCTGCCGGGAGGCGTCTGCCGCCAAAATCAAGCACAATCTGGTCATCCGCGTGGTCGATAAGCTGTTTGTGGAATTTCTACCGGAACAGGTGCGCCAGCTGGCCTACTACAGCGCCCTGGGCCAGTTCTGGCGGGTGATGAGCGACCTGTTCCTCGACCTGTCCGACCGGTACGACCGCAAAGAAATCACCTCCATTCCCCAGGTGGTGAAGCACATCAAAGCTGGTCTGGTGGCTGCCGCCGCTAACCCCATCACCTACAGCGTGGAGATCAACGGCACCACCTACGACCTGATTCCCAAATCTGCCGGGATTACCTTCCTGATGGATGTGGCGGTGCCCTACGTGGAAGCAGTCTTTTTCCGGGGTACGCCCTTCCTGGGGACGGTTTCCTACAACGCCCAGGCTAACCAGATTCCCCCTGAGCAGGGGCGTTTCGAGTATGGTGCCCTCTATGCGGACCCCCTGCCTGTTGGCGGTGCAGGCGTCCCCCCTACCCTGCTGATGCAGGACATGCGCCACTTTCTGCCCGACTACCTGACGGACTTCTACAAGTCCCAGGGGCGGGGCATGGACGATGTGCGGGTGAAGATTTGCCAGACTTTCCAGAAGTCCATGTTCTGCGTCACCAGTGCGACCTTGCAGGGCTTGCTGCCCCACCCGGCGGATACGGAAGACCCCCAGGAGCAAGCGGCCAATCACCAATTCCTCGGCAGCTGGATGGATCGGCTGGCGACTTCAAGACTGGCTATTGTTCAGCTTGAAGGGTAAATCAACCTTGTCCAGGTCCAGAAGGGGAGTTTTGCCTTAGAGAAAACTCCAGATTTCGAGCTGGACTTGGTTGGTATATATCAGAACGAATTTGGGACCATTGACGTCATCTTGCTCGAAGGCTTCTGTCTGATGTCATGGCCAGGGCATGGGTAATCTGGTTTTGGGGCTGTGGGGCTGGTTTTGTAACGATATCAGCTGCTAATGCCGGGAAATCCAAAAATTCTGGGAACAAACACCGGAGTTTTAGCTTCTGCCGGTTATTCTCTAGTACAATGTTGCGACTGTCGGCCAGGCTATACAACCAAAGTTACCGCTCAGGATTACTGCTATGGGAATTACTTACAATGACTCCCGGTTAACAACCGTATTTGGACTTCCGGCAGAGCAGGGGCGGTGGTTGTTGATTCCTCTTGGCATGACCGTCTTGCTGTGTTTAGGCACTGTCTATTCCTGGAGCGTTTTCCGAAACCCGTTGGAGGTTGAATTTGGTATTAGCGCTACGGAAAGTCTTTTGCCCTATACCGTAGCCCTAGCGTGCTATGCGGCGACCATGCCTATCGCTGGCCATTACATTACTCGGGTGGGAACCCGCGCCATGCTAGCTCTGGGTGGCCTGGTGGTTGGTTTGGGCTATATTTTGGCCAGTTTTAGCACCCAAATTGTTACCCTGACCCTGGCCTATGGAGTCGTTACTGGCATCGGGGTAGGCATAACCTACGGTGTACCGATGGCGGTAATGGCCCGCTGGTTTCCTGACCGCAAGGGGTTGGCGGTGGGCTTAACCGTTGTTGGCTTCGGCTTATCCCCTTTGATTACAGCCCCCCTGGCGAATAGATTAATTACAAATTCTGGAGTGCGCCCTACCCTACAGATTTTGGGCATTGCTTTTATCGTAATTATCCTCGCTATCGCGACAGTGATGAGAATGCCCCCCGCCCAATGGCAGCCTCAACAGGCGGTAGCGGGCCAAACTACGATTTCACTACCAACGTCTTATCCTCAGAACCTGTTTAAGAGCCGCTCTTTCTACGGCCTTTGGATTTGCTACACCATTGGTACGCTGGTAGGGTTGAGTGCCATTGGTATTTCCAGCCCGGTGGGGGAGGAAATTATCAAGATTGAACCGACCGTAGCCGCCAGCAGCGTAGCTTTGTTTGCGCTGTTTAATGGTCTGAGTCGCCCTTTATTTGGGTGGTTGAGCGATCGGTTCAAGCCTCGCTACGTTGCGATCTCAACCTACACCCTCATCCTCATCGCCTGCTTGCTGATGGTGAACGCTCAGGAAGGGCAGGTTTTAACCTACATTCTGGCGTTTTGCATTTTCTGGTTCTGCCTGGGGGGATGGCTGGCGATCGCCCCTACCACCACCCTACGCCTCTTCGATCCCGACAACTACGCCCAAAACTACGGCATTGTCTTTACCGCCTACGGTGTCGGTGCCCTGCTGGGTACTCTGGCCACGGGCAGCATTCGCGATTGGTTTGGCACCTATACCTATGCCTTTTATCCCATGGCGGCATTGGCCGTTATCGGCATTATTATTGCTAGCACCATGCTGAAACGAGATTGAACCACACAGCAAGTCAGAACACTTCAAGCTTGTCCGCATCGCCCCCCTGTCCGCTGTGTGCGGCCAGCCAGGGGGCAATATTTTTTGAAGGCACCAGCGGAGCGTTTCGGGATCACCCCCGCACCTATTTTCGCTGCGGCATCTGCGACCTGATTTTTGCGCCAGCCTCCCAACTGCTTTCTCCCCAGGACGAAAAGGCGGAATACGATCGTCACCAGAATAGCCCCAGTGATCAGGGGTATCGCCGCTTTTTAAGTCGGCTATGTGAGCCTCTACAAGATCGCCTGTCGGACCACAGCCAGGGGCTAGATTTTGGATCTGGCCCCGGTCCTACCCTGTCGGTGATGCTAGAAGAGGCAGGGCATTCCGTCGCACTCTATGATCCGTTTTATGCGCCGGATGCATCGGTGCTGCGGCAAACCTACGATTTTGTCACCGCCACCGAGGTCGTGGAACACCTCCACCATCCCCGTCGGGATCTGGAGCAAATCTGGCGCTGTCTAAAACCGGGCGGGTGGTTGGGCATTATGACCAAACTGGCCCACTCGGGGGATAACCTGAGGGATGAAAATAGCGCTTCTACCCCTGATTCTTGCTGCACAACATTCGCCACCTGGCACTACAAAGACGACCTTACCCACGTCTGCTTCTTTTCTCGCAAGACCTTTCTGTGGTTAAGCCAACTGTGGCGGTGCCAGCTGACATTTATCGGCAATGATGTGATTTTGCTACGCAAGCATGGTTGAGGTATCCAAAGCTGAATGTCACTGAATTAAGCCTGGTGGGCAGTGCCCACCCTGGGGCAGATCAATACTTCTGGCGATTTACGAGGAATCATTTCAGTGATTTCAGCTGGACTTGGACAGGGTTTAATGACCCAAGACGTTGTTTCCATTGTTAATTCTGTCTATCATCCTGACAGCCCTGCTATCAGGGCCGTAGCGGCATTTCAGGATAGACCATGCAAACCTTTTTCGCTCCCGATGCCGACATGGAACGGTACCTGTCGGATGTGCTTCAGCAACTACGCAGCGACTTTCCTACTCTGGGGCAGACCCAAATTGCCATCACCTGGGTAGTGTATGAGCCGCCTTATATTACCAATACCGGCGGGGCGCTTACGGCTGAAGCCTTCTGGCAGCATCGGCCTAAAGGGGCCGCTTATCGGGGGGTCGAGCGCATCTATCCGGCCAGCGTGGTGAAGCTGTTTTATCTGGTGGCGGCCCATGAATGGCTACAGCAGGGAATGCTGCAGCCTTCAGCAGAACTGGACCGGGCCATGCGGGACATGATTGTCGATTCCAGCAACGATGCCACCAGCCTTATCGTAGATAGCCTGACCGGCACCACCAGCGGTCCCGAACTGCCCCCTGGCCCCTTTGAAACCTGGAAGTTTCAGCGCAACATTGTCAACCGTTTTTTTCAGTCCCTGAGCTGGCCCGAGTTAGAAGCGGTTAACCTGAACCAGAAGCCCTGGTGCGATGGCCCCTACGGTCGGGAACGAGCATTTGTGGGGGAATTATATGAGAATCGCAATATGCTAACCACCAATGCAGTGGCTCGACTGATTCACAGCATTGCTGGGGGAGTTGCGGTTTCGGCGGAGCGATCGCAAACTATGCTTTCCCTCATGCAGCGGCGATTAGATGTTCCCCCTCCAGCTCCCCATGCAGATGAGAACCAGATCTATGGATTCTTTGGGGAAGGACTGCCGTCTAATAGTCAGCTGTATTCTAAGGCTGGGTTCACCAGTAAAGTTCGCCACGACGCAGCCTATATTGAAGCTCCAGGTTCTCATCCCTTTATTTTAGTGGTCTTTACCGAAGGACAAGAACACAGCCAGAACAAACTCCTCCTGCCGATAGTTGCAAAATTGATGACAGAGTTTGTGACTAGAAGTTCTTAGATTTTTCTTATGTTGCAGTAGTCAAATTGTTGTCAACATAGGATTCAGCCTCCTAAATATAGGTGGTACAATCATCGGCAAAACTCAATGTTACGAGTGGTGTGGTATGGGCAGGTAATTGATCTTTTGGGGTGGTTAGCCCTAATGGGTAGCATCGATTTAATCGAAAAGCCTGTCCGTGTTTCATAAGCAAAATCAATTCTGATAATGAGGAGTGAACGAAATCATGGCTTATTCCAAGTGCGTCTTTGGGTTGATGGGCTTGGCCGCTGTGACTGCTGTTGGTGTAGCCCTACCGGCTCAAGCTAGCATAGCTGAGTCTGAGGGTATCGATGCAGTACCAGCCGCCGAGACTGTTGAAATTAATACTGTTGAAATTAATTTCAACGATGGGCTAACAGCCCAGTCTACTGAGCAAACTTTAAATTCTTTAGATTTGCCTGCCGAACCAGCGGATACCCTGCCTGGAATTGTTCAAGAAGACCACTCCAGCGCAAATTTATTAATGTCAGAGCAGCCCGTTACAAATTACGTTTGGGCCGACCAGTCAGCTTTGTTGGCATTTGAAACCGCCGGCATTGAAACGGCTTTAGAGTCCTCTGTCATTGAAGCGACCCCATCTGATTTGGATACCACCGATTTAGCCCAAATTATCCGTGGCCGCTACGACGCTGTTTCCCCCATGTACCTCGGGGTGGGGGGAAACATCGGTATCGGTAACCGTGAAGACAGTGGTGTAGCGAGCTTTGGCTTTAGCGTCATCAGTAAAGTTTCTTTGGGACCCCGGTTCTCTGTGCGGCCTGGGGTTCTGGTAACTAACCAGAACACTTCCTTTACGGTGCCTCTGACCTATAACTTCAACAACCTGGAATTTGCCAATTTCCGCTTCCAACCCTACGTTGGGGCTGGGGTTGATATTCCTTCCGGTGGCGACATTGGGTTGTTGGTTAGCGCTGGAGCAGATGTCCCCATTTCCCGTGACTTTACCCTCAATGCCGTCAGCAACTGGCGGGTAACCAGCGGCTTTGGCCTGGGGATCACGATTGGGGTCGGCTACAACTTCCCCTTCATCTTTGAGTAAACGGCTGGCTGATGCTCTAGCCTGGCTTCAATCTCTCTAGCTTCAATATCAATTCAATATCAATTGGTGGATGCTCTCCCAGAGGGCATCCATTTTTTTGCGCATTCTCTCCGACCTTTCTGGATCGTCGCCAGGACTGCGGGCACCCTGAAAGGGCAGTGGCAGGAAACCCAAACATGGCAGCAGTCGCAACCCCAGTGGAATGGTCAACGGTACTGACTGAGTTTCAGCGGATTTGGGGCTACCCTGATTTTCGCAAACCCCAGGACGACATTGTGCGAGCTTTGCTGACTCATCGGGATGTTCTGGTGGTGCTACCCACCGGAGGAGGTAAGTCCATCTGCTTTCAACTGCCTGCACTATTGCAGTCGGGGTTAACCCTGGTAATCTCCCCGCTAGTGGCGTTGATGGAGAATCAGATACAGGAATTACGGGAAAAGGATCTGGCCGCTGCCGCCCTCCATAGCCAGATGCCTGCTCCCCAGCGTCGAAGGGTGCTTAAGGCAATTGATCAGGGTGTTCTGCGCCTGCTGTATGTCTCTCCAGAGACCCTGCTCAGTCCGCCCCTGTGGGAAAGACTCTGCCAACCCCAGCTGCAGCTCAACGGCTTGATTTTAGATGAAGCCCACTGCCTGGTGCAGTGGGGCGAAACCTTTCGTCCCGCTTATCGGCGGTTGGGGGCCGTAAGGCAGGCATTATTACAAAGTCGGCCCGAGGGCACCACGTTACCCATTGCAGCGTTTACCGCTACGGCAGATCCAACCGCACAGAAGATTCTGCGGCAAGTATTGGGCCTGGAGTCGCCTCAGGTTGTGCGGCTGAATCCTCACCGACCGAACTTGCACCTGCGGGTGCAGCCAGTCTTCAGTACGGGGCAGCGTAAAAGCTTGATTCTGCAGTACCTGAAGCAGCATCCTCACCAGGCTGGACTCATTTATGTGCGGACCCGCCGCGACAGCGAGACCCTGGCGGCTTGGTTACAAAGCAAGGGGTACCGAGTTGCGCCTTATCATGGAGGTCTGGCCGGTGGCGAAAGGAGGCGCATTGAGGCGGATTGGATCGAAGACCGGCTGCAGTTTGTGGTGTGTACCAGTGCTTTCGGCATGGGGGTCAATAAGCCCAACACCCGCTGGGTCGTGCATTATCAGGCACCCTGCACCATTACCGAATATGTGCAGGAAGTGGGCCGAGCCGGACGAGACAGCAAACCCGCAACAGCCCTGACTCTGGTGAGCGAACGTACTGGCTGGTTAGACAGCAGCGACCGTCAGCGGGCTCAATTTTTTGAGGCGCAAACTAAAACCCTGCAGCAGAAAGCCCAAACGCTGGTGGGGCAGATTCCCACCACAGGGGATATCCGTGAGATTAGTGAGCAGTTCCAGCATGGGGCTATATCTCTATCCTGGCTGCACAGCACTGGCCAACTGGAATGGCTGGACCCCTTTCACTACCGACTCAGCCACCAGGCCCGAGTTCAGCCTACTCCGCAGGCATCGGCCAGTCAGCAGATGTACGATTACTTACATAGCCGTACCTGTCGCTGGCAGGCACTACTGGTGAAGTTTGGTTTTCGTACCGAGGCTCAGAAAATGGGCCGGTGTGGGCACTGCGATAATTGCCGCCGGTAGCCCACGGCTAGATACCGCCACCCAGACGCAGATTGTGGCTTTTTAGGCTAGAGCCTGCGATGCATTCTCGAGTTGCTCAGGCGTGGTAAATTTTGGCGATATTGTTTTGGTGATCCAACCTGGCGAGTCCCGAATTGTTGAACCATGTCTAGCGACCATCAGCCGTTGTCTGAAGACCCCTCTGCTGAGGTGGAGATGCCTGCTGAGGCTGCCAACCAATTTCAGCTCAGCCCCGAGGAGCGCAATCGTCGCCTGAAGGAACTGGCCCAGGTGTTCTTTAAGCTTGGCACCATTGCCTTTGGCGGTCCGGCAGCCCACATCGCCATGATGGATGATGAGGTGGTCAAACGTCGCCAGTGGTTCGACCGGGAAAAACTGCTGGATTTGATTGGCGTTACCAACCTGCTACCAGGGCCAAACTCTACAGAACTGGCCATCCACATTGGCTACGAGCGGGCAGGATGGCAGGGGCTATTTGTGGCGGGCAGTTGCTTTATTTTTCCAGCCATGGTCATGGTGTGGATTCTGGCCGCTGTTTACGCTCAATATCGCACCCTGCCGGAAGTGGGCTGGCTACTCTACGGCATCAAACCCGTGATTATGGCCATTATTCTGCAGGCGCTATGGAAGCTGGGCAAAAAAGCGATTAAGGATGCCCCTACGGTGCTGGCGGCTATGGGGGTCATCGTGGGGTATTTCTTGGGTATCAATGAGATTGTGTTGCTGCTCCTGGCGGGCTTGGCGGTGATGGTCATCGAGAACCTGAGATCAGGGCGACAGGCATCCCTCTGGCTGATGCCCTTGCCAGGATTTTTGGCCCAGGCGGCAGGCCCGGCCACCACAGTCCCATCCCCAAGCTGGCTTCAGGTATTTTTATTTTTCCTCAAGATTGGCTCGGTGTTGTACGGCAGTGGATATGTGCTGCTGGCGTTTTTACAGCGGGATCTGGTGGAGCGGTACCAATGGCTGACTTCTCAGGAATTGTTGGATGCCATCGCCATTGGGCAATTTACGCCGGGGCCAGTGTTTACCACAGCAACTTTTGTGGGGTATCTGGTGGGGGGTAACGGAGGCGCGATCGCAGCCACCATCGGTATCTTTCTACCCGCGTTTCTTTTGGTGGGTATCATTAATCCCTGGGTGCCTGCCCTGCGCCGCTCTCGCTGGTTTGGGACCTTTTTGAATGGGGTGAATGCCGCTTCCCTGGGGCTAATGGCAGCGGTGACTTTTACCCTGGGGCGAGAAGCCATTGTGGATTGGCTGACGATAGTTCTGGCGGTGCTGGCTGCGATCTCGGTCTTCCGCTTAAAACTAAACTCCGCCTGGATTGTGCTGGGAGGGGGCCTAGTGGGGTTTTTATCGCAGTGGGTTTAGACCCGTTTCCTACCCCGCAGAGATGGGTCTTAACGAAAATGGCTAAACGAAAATGACTACCGTCATAAACCTGAGCCTGAGAAATCAGCAGTGACCTGCGAAACCTAATATGAATCCCCCAAGGAGTTAAGTCACCTTGGGGGATTGCACTCTATTTCGTCACGGGTACATATCGCCGGGTGTGAATTGAGATATATTCCCCTTCTCGCCCAGTGGGCATGAGCTTCGTCCACTTGTTGGGGTCGGCGTAGCCCAACGCACCGAGCTGGTTAATGGTGTCGCGTACGGCGGCAGAGTCGCCCAGGGCAATCAGGCGCACTAGCTCTTGCTGCCGCACGGGCAGCTTGATTTCATAGGTCATGGTTTCACCTTTGTTTTAAGGAAAACGGGGAACGTTGCTAGCACTCCGTAAAGGTGCGAAACCGATAGGCTAGATCTAAAATAGCCCTAGACATTTCGGCTTAGCTCGGATAAGCGGAATGTTCAGGGGTTTGAGGGAGGTGCAAGCTCTCTCATGCCCCGCCTAGAACTATCCCCGCAAGACTAAATGTACTGTAACCGTTCGGAGAATTCAACCGTATTAGAAGTCGGCAGTAAGCCTAAAATTAGAATGCAGTAATGTTGAAAACCACTCGCTACTTTAATGACTTTGCTTCACAGAAGCATTCTGAAGTTCAAAGAAAGTGGATACAACATGTACTGGCAAATCCTGTGAAAATCGAAAAGCAGTCTAATAACCGTATTTCCTATTGGGGCAATGTTAAAGAAGCGGAAGACCGAGTCCTCAGGGTAATCACCTTATACCAATGCTTTGTAACGCTGCGCTTAACAAAGGCAGCTTAGCGAGAGGCGATTCTTTACCCTAGTAAGTAGGTTGCATTGACATCGAATCGCTATGGC